>Ga0265338_10000293_pt1 | contig 90033 bp, 77 predicted proteins | sample 42126metaG_FD_193579 | JGI IMG/M metagenome (GOLD analysis project Ga0265338, IMG submission 193579) | Rhizosphere microbial communities from Carex aquatilis grown in University of Washington, Seatle, WA, United States - 4-21-26 metaG | ecosystem: Host-associated > Plants > Roots > Rhizosphere...
CAATCCGCAAATCCATAGGTTCTTTCGTTTTCCAAGGCATCCCCAAGCCTATCGGCTTGGCCCTGCCTCTCGAAGTGTTACCTATGTTCTGAACCTACTCTGTTACCCATGTTCTGAACCTGCACCCAGTGACTGGTTAAATAGGTGATTGGTTAAATAGGGGGGCGCGTTAAACTTTCCGGGTTTAAGGTTCATACCAACGTGTCGCGGCCGAGGATCCCGATGTATCGGGACGCTCCCCAAAAGGCCCTGCACAAGCTGGGCAACGGCGAAAGTGTTAGGTGGCGGTGTCATGTATCAGGGCTCTAACAGTGAAGTGCTCAACGTGTGCACTGAAAAAATGTGATTTTGGCGGTGCGATGTTTTGTAAGTCGATTTGGTCCAGGTTGTTGCGTTGGGAAAATATTTTTTCAGGAAAAAGCGTTTAGCGTGACCATCGTCCCGCAGAGCGGGATTTCGTCCGCTTGGCGGTCTCAACAGTTATCCGGATGGGTCGAGACTGCGTGCGGCGTTACGGGCTCGCTAGCTTTGATATTAAAACAATAATTTGACAAATTTTGACTATTGTGGTATAGGTGTCGTGTTTGGCCGGGGAACCGGCAGTGATCTTTGGAATAGGGTAATCAGTTTACTGGTTAAATGGTGGCTGGTTGGGCAAAGGTGATGAGTGATGCAGGGAACGGCTCGTCTCCCGCAGGGCGGGATCGCCCCACCGCGGAAATCCAGGAAATTACCGATGTTCACGGTAATCACGCTTATCACAAAAATCACAGGGGTGGGATTTATGTATCCGGTATTAGAATTTAATAGTTTTCGCGCGGCCGGATTGAAAGGGAAAAGGAGTGATGGGGAGTTAAACCGAGTTAATTAAGGTAAAAAAAATTCTGCGAAGGAGATTTGCCGGTCTAATGCAAAATGCGCGAAAAAGGCCGCATGATCACATAAGGAGCTTTGTTTGAGGAGATGCCAAGAACAGACCATATTTTGCAATCGCAATGACAAGAAATGGTTATATCGGAATATTCGTGGTTTGACTGAAGTGGTTCTTAAGTTTCCGCGGTTTACACCGATACAAAACAGGATTGCCGGATTGTTTCCGGCCTGCCTGGGTTGCAATGGCTTGCAGCCGCGAAATTATGAGTGCTGGAAACGACGATTTTATCCGCCGCCGCATTTGCGACCTCTCCCTGACGCAGTCGGGTGGTGAGGAGAATTTCCTGCATCGCAGGAGCTTGTCCCAGATGTGGGCGGCGGTAACGGCTGACTCGGACGATGCCTGCGCTGATCCAAAGCCCGACACAAGTGCGGCGGGCGAAAAAAACTCCAAAGAAAATAATGAGCAATGACGATCATCCGCATCTTCATTGCCCAAACGTTCCGCATGCAAAGGCAATCAGGATTTCATTGACGTATGGCATTCCAGGGCAAATGGGTCATCCAGCCTCCCCGCAAGACGCTGGTGGTGGGCGTGGCCGACATGGTGGTGAGCAACGATTCGAGCGCGGAGATCGTCACGTATTCGCTGGGCTCGTGCCTGGGGATATCGGTGTACGACCCGCAGGAAAAAATCGGCGGGCTGTTACACATCATGCTGCCGGATTCAAACATCGACCCGGTAAAGGGGCAGACCTCGCCATTCATGTTTGTGGATACGGGCGTGCCGAAATTATTTCAATCGCTGTTCAGCCTGGGTGCGGACCGTTATCGAGTCGTCGCCAAAGTGGCGGGTGGCGCGCAGTTGCTGGACCAGCAGGGCATTTTCAATATCGGCGAGCGCAACTTCAAGGCGCTCTCAAACATGCTGGCGCGGAACAATGTCACGCTCCAGGGCACGGATGTGGGCGGGCTTTCGTCGCGCACGATGCGCATGGATCTCACCACGGGCAAGGTGACCATCAAAACGCCCGGCAATAACCTTTATTTCTTATGACCGCCAACGATGTCGTCGCCAAAGTAAAGAACCTGCCGCCAGTCTCATTTGCCGCGCTGAAGCTTGTGAACCTGCTCGAGCAATCTTTCGTGAGCAATGACGAGGTGGTGCAGGTGCTGAAGTGCGACAATGTGCTGACCGCAAAACTCCTGCGGGCGTGCAATTCACCATACTTTGGATTGGAAGAACCGGTCTCATCCGTCGACCAGGCGGTATTGATCCTGGGTCACCAACAGATTTTGCATATCGTCCTCACGCTCGCCTTCGGTGGCGCGATGGTCGTGCCGGTGCCGGGTTACGCGGTCGAGGCCAATGAACTGTGGCGCCACTCGCTGATCACGGCGACGGCTGCGGAGATCATCGTGCGCGATGGGGTGGACCTGAACGTGGAGGCGCCGGTGGCGTTCACCGTGGGTCTGTTGCATGACATGGGCAAACTGGTGCTGGGCCAGATGCTGACGCCGGATCTGCAGACCGATATCCGTTTCCGCATCGATTCGAAACAAATTTCCCGGTGCGAAGCCGAACGTGAAGTGCTCGGGACCGACCATGCGGACGTAGGCGCGTGCCTGTTGCAGAGCTGGCATCTGCCGGAGGAAATCGTTGAGGCCACGGCAAACCATCACAAGCCCATCCTCGAGCCGAGGCCGAAACTTTCCGTGGTGACGCACATCGCCAATAGCCTGGCGCATCTCTCCGGTTCAGCGCCGGGCTGGGACGGTTTTGCGGCGCGGGTGGATGACCGGGTGGTGGCGTTGTTCGATTTCACGCCGGAAAAAATTGAGGGCCTGGTGGCCACAGTGCGTGAATCATTCGACCAAGTGGATCAATTTATGGCAATGGCATGAGCATAGGAAAAAAAACAAAAGTGCTGATCGTGGACGACTCAGCAGTGGTGCGCCGGATGATCGCCGATACGCTTAGTGCGGACCCGGAGATAGAGGTGGTGGGCACCGCGCCCGACCCGTACATCGCGCGCGACAAGATTTTGGAGCTCAATCCGGATGTCCTCACGCTGGACATCGAGATGCCGCGCATGGATGGCATCACGTTCCTGAAGATCCTCAACCAGCATCGCCCGATGCCGGTGGTCGTCATCAGTTCGATAACGCAGGCGGGTTCCGAAATGGCGATGAAGGCGTTGGAAGCCGGCGCGGTGGATGTGCTCGCGAAACCCACTTCGGCCTGGAACCTTGGCGAACTTAAGGACCAGCTGGCGCATCGGGTCAAAGGCGCCGCCCGCGCGCGCCTCGGTCATAACCGGCCCACGACTGCCGCGCAAAATATCGCTCCGCCGGCCATTTCCATGCGTTTTTCGGCGCGTCAGGTCATCGTTATGGGCGCTTCCACCGGTGGCACAGAGGCTCTGAAAAATGTTTTGACGCGTTTGCCGGATGGTTTGCCGGGCATCTGCATCGTGCAACATATCCCGCCGGTTTTTTCCAAGGCATTTGCCGATCGCCTGAACGAATGTTGCGCGTTCGACGTGCGGGAAGCGCAGCATGGGGACGATGTCCGTCCCGGCCTGGTCCTGATCGCGCCAGGCGATTATCATATGGCGTTGCGCTGGACGGGCGCCGGTTACAAGGTCGTGCTGGAACGTGGGCCGATGCAACATCATGTGCGCCCGGCGGTGGATGTGCTGTTTGATTCCGCCGTATGTGCCGGTCGGGATGCCCTGGGGGTGCTGCTCACCGGCATGGGTGTTGATGGCGCAAGCGGCATGAAAAAAATGAAGGCCGCCGGCGCCGCCACGATTGCGCAAAACGAAGAGACTTGCATCGTCTATGGCATGCCGAAAGCGGCGATCGAACTTGGCGCCGTGGACCGTGTCTTGCCGCTGGACCTGATCCCGCACGGCATTCTGCGCGTCTTGCAGGATAACGCCAATGGCGTCGCCCCAATGAATCACCAGTCTCCTGAACAAAAACTACACACCATCACACGCTCATGACTCAAACACTTGACCTCGCGAACGTACGCGAATTTCTTACGCGTCATTTCATCGATATTTTCGACACGATGCTGTCGATGAAAGCGATACCGGCGGAGAAGACCGAAGTGCCGCACCATGGCGCCCGCGTCAGCGGCTCCGTGGGTTTCGCCGGCGAAAACATGAACGGCGTCCTATACATCCACGTCTCCGCGTCATTCGCCAAACAGGTGGCCGCTACGATGATGGGTGTCACGCCTGAAGAGGTGAAAGATGAGCACGAGGTGAACGATGTCATCGGCGAAGTCAGCAACATGGTCACCGGCGGTCTGAAATCCTGGATGTGCGATATCGGGACCGACTGTGCGATGAGCACGCCGGCGATCATCCGGGGCAATTCATTTTCGATCGAACCAATGGAAGACGTCCAGCGGGACCTGCTGGTGTTCGATTGCGGGACGGAAAAGGTCATCGTGGAGATTCATATCAAAATCAACTAACGAAATTTATGGCAACCAAAGTATTAAGTGTGGACGATAGCCGGACCATCCGGATGATCGTGGGTAAGGCATTTCGCCCCTACGACTGCCAGATGGTCGAGGCGTGCAATGGCGAGGAAGGCCTCGCGACCGCTGCGCGCGAAAAACCCGACCTGATCATCCTGGATGTCACCATGCCAGTCATGGATGGCGTCACCATGCTCACGAAGCTGAAGGAAGATGCGGTATTGAAAACCATCCCGGTCATCATGCTCACGGCCGAATCCGGCCGCGACAATGTTTTGCAGATCGCGAAACTCGGTGTGCGCGATTATCTGGTGAAGCCGTTTAAAGAAGACCAATTGATCGAAAAAGCCGGCAAGATCATCACGTTGCAAAAGAAAGCCGCCTAAAGTCATGGAAAATCCTGTTGCCTATCGAGACCTGGCCCGGCGTTATGGTTTTGCCCCCACGCCAGAGAGCGTCTCGCGCCTGACCCAGCTGGTTGCCCGGCAGGATTCGGATATAGATGAGATCGCTAAAGTGATCGACAAAGAACCGGCGTTGCGCGCGCGTCTCCTGCGTGTGGCTAATCCTGATGCCGAGAACGAAGCCGAATACGCCGTCGACAATGTCGGCGACGCCTTGATGCGCAATGGCGTCGGCTGCGCGCTGGTGCTGGCTATGGGCACGCCGCTTTCGCTGGCGCTCACGAAGACATTCCAGACCATGCTCTCGCTGAAGCTTGAAAGCATTGATCCCCATGCCGGGACGCCATTGGATGGTGAACATATCCTTGGCACCATCGGTTTCTCAGGCAAAGCCAACGGGAGCGTTTACATGCGGATGAGCATCACTTCTGCGCGCGAGATCGCGGCGGGTATTTTTGGGTCAATACCGGATGAGATCACCGACCTGAATGAGATCAAAGACACGACCGGCGAATTACTGAACATCATGACCGGCAATTTCAAATCCAACCTCTGCGATGCCGGACTTGACTGCAAACTTCAGCCTCCTTCGGTCGACCGTTCGGAAGACCTGCACACGCCGGTGGTTCCCGGTGGTGGTATGGAACGCATGGCGTTCCGCAGCGGCAAGATACTGCTCTACGTCGATGTGACAGTGAATCCGTGGAACGATTAAGCGGCGAGGGCCGTCAGTGTATCAGGTGTGACTTCTCAAACTGGTCCCATTAAGACAGGGCAAATTCCAGCTATTCCTTTTGAGCGTTACGGCGGCTAACGGGAGAAACTTCCAGACTTAGACCAGACCTTCCAGCATCTTGGGCATCTGTTCCAGGGTGCGATGGAGAGAAGCGCGGGCGATGGCATTCTCGGATTCCTGCATGTTCGGCAACAACACGCGCCAGCCGGAGGCGGCCAGGCATTGTTCCGGTGAGACAGGGAGGTAATTTCCGCTGCAACCAATCTGTTCGTTGCGCATGAGCAGATCCGCGATCTGTATGGAGGCGATGATATCCACGTAGCCGTCTGCTTTTTCGGGGCAATGGTGAAAGCGCGCAGTCTTGATCATGAGGTCGGGCAGGCGATGGCGTTCCAGATAGCGCGCGCCGAGTTCCGGGTGATCGATGCCGAGCACGTCGTTTTCGATCTCAAGCAGATCGCGCGTACCTTCTTTGGCCTGCTGGTGGATCTCGGTAAAGTGGTCAGGAAAGGTCCACGCCATGACAATCTTACCCACATCATGGACCAGGCCGGCGACGTAATCCGATTCATCCGGCGGCGCCTGCACGGTGTTCATCACTTCGCGGGTGAGGAGGGCGGTGCCGATGCAATGTTGCCAGAATTCGCGCCACGGATAGTTGCATTGGCGGGTGAGTTTTTGAAAATCTTCAATGATGGGAGTGACCATTGTGAGCTGACGGATCTGTCGCACACCAAGATAGAACACAGCTTCCTCGATGCTGTTGACCGGCTGGCTCAAGCCGTAATAGACGGAATTGACAAGGCGCAAGAGACGAGAGGTGAGGCTGGGGTCGCGCCGGATGATCTCGGAGATCTGTGCAGAATAACGCTGTTCAGCGAATAACAATCCCTGCAACGCCTTGTTGATGCTGGAGAGCGAGGGCAGGGCGGGACAATGATATAATTGCGCCTCGATTTCCTTCGCGCTGAGCTGGGATACCGTCCGTGGTATGATGATTTGCGACATAATGAGCTAAGCTCGCCCTATTCTATCGGCGTTCTACCGCAAGGCTTTAGCCTATTTAGGGGCAATTATTTCAAATCCATTAAAGTCCCGGCAGGTTTTGCCGATACAGTCTCGGACGGCGAATGTTTACGGGTATATAACCCGTGAACCACAAACTTATTAAACGGGATGAGCAGGCTTTTAAAGTCGCGCAGACTCGCGTTGGCGATGTTGGTCGCAGCATTCAGCGCGGCGTCAGTAGACGTCCGCGCCGATGGATACTTGCGGTGCATCGGGCCGGCGCCGCTGCGGTTTGCCCTCGCAAAACCGATTCATCCGCAACGAGTTGCGTCGTTCGCCATACCTGATGACACCCATCCGGCAGAGCCCGCCCTGCCGACCGCCACGAGTACCACAAATCCCGTCCAAACCGCCACAAATGACGTCGTAGCATTAGTCCAAAGTCAGGCAGCCATAACCAATTCCGTTTCAACCCCTAAGGCGGACTTTGTTCCGGCAGACAATATGCTGACCATCACGCCGACTATGTTGACAGAATACTTTAAGCCCGGCGGTGGAACCAATCAGGCCCCTGCGGTCGTTGTTTTGCCGGAACAGATGAATTTTCAGCCGCCCATACCCAAAGACACGCCGTCCAGCAGTGCCACGTATAAAAGCGAATGAAAGTAGTGAACATCCCATCGTCCCATCTGCAAAGCGCAATCGTTGTCTCCTGCGTCATCGGAAGTTGCTTGTTTGCGGTGATGGCCACATTGGCAGCGGACGATACGAACGGACCGGTCACTATGCCCGCCGCTGCAAGCACCCCGCAGGTGAGTCCGTCGCAGGGAACCAATGCACCTGTGCTGACGAAAGAGCAGCTCTTTGACAATTACCGGAAGCAATTGGAAACGGCGCGTTATCTCCGCACGACCGCCTCGCCCGCCGATGCCGAGCCCATCCTCAAGGACCTGCTAGGCGAAGGAAAACCTGAACTGATCCAACAGAATGCCTTACTCGAACTCGCCAATGCCGTGCAGGCGGAAAATGATCTGCCTCGCGCACAGGACATCCTCGCCCAATTTTTGAGCCGTTGGCCGGATGATGCGCGCGCGCCGGAAATCCTGCTCAAGCAAGGTGAGTTGTTCCGCTCGATGAGCCTGAACAATCTTGCGCTCGCAAAGTTTTATTCCGTGATGACTGCGGCGCTGGCACTCAAGAACGACCAGTTGAAGTACTACCAGCACCTGGTCTTCGAGGCGCAGAACGATATCGCTGAGACGCATTACCAGATGGGAAAATTCGCGGATGCGGCGGATTTTTTTGGCCGGTTGCTCAAGCAGAACGACCCTGAATTGAACCGCCCGCAGACGCAGTTCCGGTTGATCCGGTCCCTGGCGGCGATCGGCCATCCGGATGAAACGGCGAACCAGGCACAGGATTTTTTGTCGAATTACAACGATTCGCCGCAACAGCCCGAGGTGCGGTTTTATTTTGCGCAGGCGCTCAAACAACAGGGCCGCAACAGCGATGCACTCCAGCAGGTGCTCCAATTGTTACAGGAACAAAAATTACGTACTCAGGGGCAGCCGGAGGTATGGGCCTACTGGCAGCAACGCGCGGGCAACGAGATCGCCAACCAATTATTTCACGAAGGGGATTATCCCCGAGCCCTGGATGTCTATCTGAGTCTGGCCCAACTCGACTCAAGCCCCACCTGGCAATTGCCGGTGTATTACCAGGTTGGCATCACCTATGAACGCCTGATGCAGCCGGCGAAAGCCACTGAGACCTATAACAAGATTGTTGCCCGTGAAAATGAGCTGGGCACGAACGCGTCGCCCGGGCTGAAAGCTGTAGTGGACATGGCCCGTTGGCGTGTGGGCTTTCTGGCGTGGCAGACCAAGGCAGAAGCAGCCAACCAATCGCTCGGCAATGCTGTCTCCAGCGCGGATAGCTCCACCAATTCAATTTCCCCCATCACCAAACAATGAACTCCTCGACCTCGTCGGTTTTTACTCAGGAACTTCTGGCCGAACTTCGTGCCTATCATGCTTTGTGCGAGGAGGTTTTAGGGCTTACTTCCGGTGAAAACAGCGCCTTGGCCGGCGGCTCATACGACGCTGCGGAATTTACCACCCACAGAAAAGACTTGCTTCCACGCCTCGATAAGGCTTTGACTGGGTTACGTCACCGTAGGCAAGAGTGGCAGAGTCAAGGTCTTGACCACGGGAGTTTGGGTGCAGAAGTGAAAAATTTGTTTCAGGCGGTCCAGGATTTGATCATGAAGATACTGCTCTTCGATCGTGATAACCAGCAGGGATTGCTGCATCGCGGCCTGGTGCCCGTGCGGCATTTCCCGCAGGCGGCTGCCCGCCAGCCTCACGTGGTCAATTCCATCTATCGCCGATATACCAGTTAGCCATGCCCATCGAGAAAGTCATCGTCCTAGAAGACGACGCAATCGTTCGCAATAATCTGGAACAATACTTACGCCGCAAGCGGTACGATGTGGCGGCGGTATCGACCATTGCGGACGCACAGGAATATCTTGCCAAAGACAATTTCGACCTCATTTTTCTTGATGTGCGCCTGCCGGACGGCGACGGCACTGAACTCCTTAAATCCATCCAACAACGCCCGGTCAAACCGTTGGTAGTGGTGAGCACCGGCTTTGGCAGCGTGGAATCCGCCGTGGAATGCATGAAGAACGGCGCGTTCGATTATCTCATCAAGCCATTCTCGCTGGAGCAGATCGAAGTCACTCTCCGCAAGGCGGATGAATTCACGCAGTTATTGAAAGTCAGCCGTTTTCTCAGCAGCCAGGATGATGACGAGAGCGGTACGGAATTGTTGGGTCAAAGTCCGGCGATGGAGACTTTGCGTCAGCTCATCCGTAAAGTGGCACGCACCCAGGCGACGGTTTTGATCCAGGGCGAAAGCGGCACCGGCAAGGAGTTGGTCGCCCGCGCATTATACCGGGAAAGCCCGCGCAGCACGGCGCCGTTCATCCGTGTGAATTGTGCGGCGGTCCCGGAAAATCTCATCGAGAGTGAATTTTTTGGCCACGAAAAGGGCGCATTCACCGGCGCGTTGAACAAGCGCGAGGGCCGTTTTGAATTGGCCCACGGCGGGACCATCCTGTTGGATGAAATCAGCGAAATCTCACCCAACGTGCAGGCCAAGCTATTGCGCGTGTTGCAGGAACGTGAATTGGAACGCGTGGGCGGCAATCGCACCATCAAAGTGGATGTGCGGGTCATCGCCACGACCAACCGGAACCTGGAGCTCAGTGTGGAGAAGAAGGAATTCCGGCAGGATCTGTTTTTCCGGTTGAACGTGGTGCCGGTGCATGTGCCCGCCTTGCGTGAACGCATGGAAGACGTGCCGTTTCTGGCAGAAGAATTCATGCGCCGTTTCAGCCGCAAGCACGGCATCCATGCCAAAGGTTTCACCACAGAGGCATTGGCCGTGATGAAGAGCCATCAATGGCCCGGCAACGTGCGTGAATTGCAAAACGTCGTGGAACGCGCCGTCATTTTGTGCAGTGATAACGGAATGATCGAGCCTTCCCACCTGGGCCTGTCCCTGTCACATGAAGCCGCAGCCAAACCTATTGGCGTGACCGCTGCTGGTCCGAACGGCCAGCTTTCAACCCTCGCGGAACTGGAACGACAGCACATTTTTGCGGCGCTGGAACAATGCAAAGGAAATCGCACTCATGCCGCGAAGTTGCTGGATGTGAGCATCCGCACCCTGCGGAACAAGTTGCACGAATACAACGGCACCTCGCCGAAGGCAGATGAAGATAAAGTGCCGGCCGAAGAGTGACGCCGCTTTAGTGATGCGCCCCCGCTTCTGAAAGTTTCTGTTCCAATGTCCACGCGGCGCTGATGAGCGCGATATGTGACAACGCCTGCGGAAAATTTCCCAGGTGCTCCCCGCATGGCCCCAGTTGTTCCGCATAAAGCCCCACATGGTTCGCATAGCCCAGCGCTTTTTCGAAGATGAACCGCGCCTGCTTCACATCACCTCCGCGCGCGAGGCATTCCACATACCAGAACGAACATACCGAAAATGTGCCTTCGCTTCCATGTTGTCCGTCCGGTGCCGCTTTATCCGGCCGGTACCGGTACACCAGAGAATCCCCCACCAGTGTTTTTTCGATGAATTTCATGGTCGAACGCCAGCGCGGGTCCGTGGGACTGATGAATTTCACCAGCGGCAACAACAATGCCGAGGCGTCCGCTGTTTTTGCACCCTGGAATTGCACGAACGACTTTATTTTCGGGTTCCAGAACGTCTTGTAAATATTTTGGTAGATCTCATCGCGGATACGATGCCACCGCACTAACGGGGCAGGGAACGAGCGTCGTATCGCTATCTTCATCGCCCGGTCGATGGCCAGCCAGCACATCGCCCGGGAATAAAAGAATGGACGCGCCCCGCCACGCACTTCCCAGATACCGTTGTCCGGCCGCCGCCAGTTTTTACATACCCAATCCGCGATACGCGTCAGGTCCATCCACAGGTCGTAGGAGATGGGCTCGCCGTGTTTGTCATAGATGAATACGGAATCCATCAATTCGCCGTAGATATCTAATTGCAACTGGCCGCTGGCCGCATTCCCGATGCGTACCGGTCCCGAGCCCGCATACCCTGCGAAATTTTTCAGGATGGTTTCTGGCTATTCCCGCTGCCCGTCGATGCGATACATCACCTGGAGCGGGCGCAACTTCGCGCGTTCGGCGCAGCGTTGCGCGATCCAATCCATGAAGGCTTTGGCCTCCTCCGTGTAACCCAGCCGCATCAGCGCATAGAGTGTGAATGACGAATCCCTTATCCACGTGTAGCGATAGTCCCAATTCCGCCCGCCGCCGATATGTTCCGGCAGCCCGAATGTCGCCGCTGCTACGATGGACCCGTTCGGGCGCGAGGTCAGGAGTTTCAACGTCAGCGCCGAGCGGTTGACCATCTCCCGCCAGCGCCCGCGATACTGTGAATGTGCCACCCAAGCCAGCCAGAAATTCATCGTCTCCTTGAACGCATCGGAGACATAGTCCGGATTTTTTGACAATGACTCCTCCCTGGGATTTGCCTCTTCCAAAATGAACGACGCCGTCTGGTCTGACCGCAATGTGAATTCCGCTACCGCTGCGCCATTCACCACGCGCACCGGCACACTGCACCGCAAACGCAACGCCGGTTGATGCCGTGTCTTTGGAATAAATATTAATTCACCGTCACGTTTCTCCACACGATGCCCGGCACGCCCATAATCAAATTTCGGCGCACATACCATCCGGATCGGCATTTCCCCGCGGACCACCTTGATACGACGCACCAGATTGTGGTTGTGCCCCAGGTTTTGCATCGCCATGAAATCAGAAATTTCTGCCACGCCGCCTTCACCAAGAAAACGTGTGAGCAGGATGTTGGTGTCCGGAAAATAGCGCTGGTGATGCTTGAAGTCGCCCTGCACTGGTGCGATCTGAAAATAGCCGCGTTCCCGGTCAAGAAGCGACGCGAAAATGGTTGGCGAATCGAAATGCGGGAAACACATGAAATCCACCGTGCCCTTCAGGCTTACCAGCGCAGACGTCTGTAAATCTCCTATGACCCCATGATTTTCGATGGGCTCGTAATTCATGTGTCCCCTGAATCCCCGTCCCGATGTTTACCCCTGCTTTACACTGGACTCGGCCTGCCTGGCCATTTCAGCCTGTGCCTCCAGGCGTTCCATTTCCTGCGCTTTCTCCAAATCGCTTTGGAGGTGCCAACTCCGCTTACGCAGATCGGAATCCTTGTCCCGCGAGATGCTGAAAAACAGGAACCAAACAGCACCTGTCAGCACTGTCGCTATCGGTCCGAACACAAAATAAAAAGGTGAAAACATAATCTTCCTTTCTTTGTTGGCTTATGACACCTTACGCCCTACCAACAGAATTTCAAGTCGGAGAAGGTTGGGGATTCGGGAAGGGCCGCATTGTTCAGGCTGGAATTAATGCTTCGGTGCGGAGATTCGCGGGGGCGGCATGGGGCTTTATAAGGTTATAACAGACGTCGATGGGTGCAATATAATATTCCCGGAACCCGAGAGCGTTGAAGATAAGGAACCCTTCCACATCCGGCCGCATCTCTTCGAGGGCGGGATTGGCCTCAACGATGGCTTTCCAGACTTCGCGGGGGACGGTGGATTCAATAGTTCCGGACGCCGATTTATAAACGGCCAGCAATCTGACATCAGCACTGCTATAGAAAACAAAGGTCACACCATCGGGAAGGTTGAATGCCTGCCAGGGAACATCCGGCATCTGGAAATTCTCGAGCGCCCGTGTCTCACGCGGAACGAGTTTGAACGGGCCACCTGAATTCCGCACAAATCGCGATGCGCATTTATCGCAGGCAGGAATGATCCTCTGGGTGGCTACCTCAAAAACAGGATTGGCGAAGGAATCCAACTGGGCGGAACAGAAACGGCAACTGTGTTGGGTGGCTTTTTGGGAAATCGTGGGGGGAAATCTCAAACTCTCTTGCTCGGCAACCAGCGTATTCATCACCGCCCTTAGAGCTAACGGAATGCCAACTGGAGATACAACAGAATTCATAGTGATTTGAATCAGGATACGCAAATTATTTTGCAGGATGCATGAAACCGCACATGATCGCTCGCATTTTGCCGATGGATTTGGTTGCCGACTTATGTTCATTGAGGTTTGTCATAGAGTGGAAATTGGCTGCCGGGCGCGGCGGGTGCGCCGGGGGGAGTTTCAGTGCTGAAAGCGATGCCGCCGGCCAGCAGTGACTTGAACGATTCCGCCCGCAATTTGATGCCGAACAGTTTCAGATCCACGTTGATACCCCCGGCGTTCCAAAATTTGGTGTTGGTATGCACTAGCGAAACGTATTTCGGCTGGATCGTCGCATGAATTAGTACGGTGGTTGCGTCATCGCTCAAGGTGAGCAACTGCACCGACCCTACTTCGATGCCGCGATAATAGATCGGCGAACCTGAGGCAATCGAACCGGCATCCGTCGCGGTCAGGACTAATTGCAGTCCGTCTTCCACCGACTCAGTGCTCGGCCCTTCTTCGACGCCTTTAAATTTTTTCTGGGGCGCGCCTTTGCCCGGCTGTATCTGGATGTATGACCCCGAGACGATGGTCTCCAGACCGCTCAAACCGGCGGCGCTCACCTCGGGGCGAACGATCCAGAACAATGTCCCTTCGCGCGCCAGGCCTTCAGCGGAGCTGTCGAGCCTCACGGCGACCTCCACATGTTGTGCGTCTTTCGACAAGCCTACCGAGCGCACCTCGCCGACCTTCACACCGCGGTAGCGCACAACGGTTTGATTTGCCAGCACTCCGCTGCCATCCGCAAAATCAATCATAATGGCCGGTCCGGATTTCTGGATGCTCTCAAAGACCAGCCAGGCTGCGGCGGCCGCCGCGAAGATGGGAACGAACCAGATCAGATATCCGCGGCGGCGTTCGATGACTTTTGCCCTGGGCAAATCCGAAGCGGTTGTTTGTTTTGTGCTCAATCGGTTTCCTCTTTCCAGATCAATCGCGGGTCAAAGCTCGATGAAGCCATGATTGTTAGCACGACCAGGGCCGTAAAACTCACTACGCCGGGTCCAGGAATAACGCTCGCAAATTTTCCAAAGCGCACCAGGGCGACAGCGACAGCCAGCAGGAATACATCCAGCATCGCCCAGGGACCCATCACGGAGACGAATTTGTAGATCCAAGTACGTTCGCGCTGCAATTGGTTGCCCGAGTAGGTGACGAGAAAAAGGAGGCCGATCAATTTGAGCAGGGGAATGAGGATGCTGGCGGCGAAAACGATCGTCGCCACGAACCAGACACCATCCCGATACAACGTGGTGACCCCTCCAAAAACAGTGTTTTCAGAATGCTTCCCGGCATATTCCATGATGAGGATCGGGTAAATATTCGCCGGAAAATAAAGAACAAGCGCCGCAAGCGCCAACGCCGCAGTGCGTGCGCGGGAGTTCGGACGGAATTTATGCAGGGTCGTATCGCAACGCGCACATTTGACGGTCTGCGTTTCAGCCTCCCCTTCGACCTGTTGAATCAAGCCACAGGTTTTACAAGCGATCAACCCATTCACATCTGTCCCAGGTTTTGTTTCGAGTCCCCGAGTTCCCACTTGCCGCGAACCCGAAACAAAACGCGGGCCGGTACTCGATGCTCGAGATTATTTTGCTTCGATCACGCCGCACGCCACCCGCGCGCCGGAATTGCCGGACGGCTGGCTCGTGAGGTCGTCTGCCTTCGCATGGACGATGATCGCCCTCCCAATGATCGAATTCGTTCCTTCGAAACTCAAACCGTGAAACACCTGTTCAAAATGGACCACGCCGTTTTCATCGGCGACCAGGTTTCCGAAATCGCCCGCGTGGTGCATCTCGGTCATGGGGCCGCCGTGCGGCATACCGGTGGGATTAAAATGTCCGCCGGCGGACATGGCATCGGGCGCAGAGCAATCGCCTTTGTCGTGGATGTGAATGCCATGTTGCCCGGGCGTGAGGCCGGTGATCTCGGCTTTGACCAGGATGCCATCGCCCTGGCGGATGAAGGTCACGGTACCGTGAGCCTGGCTGCCGGAAGCGGGATCAAGCGTGACGGTCGCGAGCACATTGGCTGGAAGTTCAGCCGTGGATGTTGATTTGCATCCGCAAAAAACAAAAGCTGAGGCGACAATAGCGATTGTAATAACTATTTTGATTTTCTCCATAAGCCACATGTATCCCTATCCGATGCTGTTGTCAAAGCTTGAGACTTGCCAAGCCGGGTGCCTCACAATATCGGGAGTTTTGCGGTGAGTTAATTGCAGAATGCACCAACTGGGGTTGTTTCATTTGCACATTGCAACGAAAACTGACATGTGCCGCCAATCTTTCATCTATAGCAGGTATTCTCTTTAACGTACGCGATGCCTGTGGATTTTTTATGGCATGACGCAAGCTAAAATTGTTACGGGATGAGTCAGCCATGATCACGGAGGTTGTTATGGAAACGATTGAACGGGCAATAGAAGTAAATGTGCCGCTGAGGGAAGTCTATAATCAGTGGACGCAATTTGAAGAGTTTCCAAAGTTCATGGAAGGCGTGAAGGAAGTGCGGCAATTGGATGATAAAAGGCTGCACTGGCGCGCGGAGATCGCCGGGAAGGAAAAGGAGTGGGACGCGGAGATCTTTGAACAGATTCCCGACCAACGCATCGCTTGGCGCGGCATGCGGGGCGTGATGAATTCCGGCATGGTGAACTTCATCGCGTTGACGCCAACGACCACGCTGGTGACGCTGGCGCTCCATTATCAGCCAGTGCCATGGAAAATATCGGCAGCATGCTTGGCCTGGTGGCGGCGCGCGTGACCGGTGACCTGCGGCGTTTCAAGGAATTTATCGAACAACGTACAGCCTCCACTGGCAGTTGGCGCGGGGAGATCCATGGGAAAAGTATCTAGCCAAAGCAATAACCCTCTCGCAGTCTGCAAGGCAAAGGGCGGCCTGCGGGGCAAGTTGCAAACCAGCCAGGGACGTGACATTGAAAATCTTCCGGCGATTTGCCTGAGACAACCAGTTTTCCCAATAAATTCCTGCGCTTTGCAGACTTGAAGGTCGTATCGCGCGCTTGGCATGTTCATAGCTTTTTTTGCCTGCACAGTGCCAAGCAACAAACAACACAACAACAAAACGAAAAGAAAAGGAGACAGTTATGCAAAGGAGAAGTCAGGCGGATTGGAATGAGACGGACCAGGATCGCAATCCGCGTCGTCGTCAGAACGAAGAAAGCTCTTATCGTGGACATGGCGAGAGCACGGATTGGGATGAAGAAAACCGATCCGGACAAAGTCAACCATCGGATGCGGACGAAGATTACGAACCATCGCAATCACGTGGTGACCGTTTCGAGCGCGATGAGGATTATGAACCTTCTGGTCGCGGTGGGCACAATGAACAGGGTTCGTCATCGTATGAATCCGAAGAACGCCGGGGTAATCCGCGCGACAGCCGCTCCAACCAGGGCAACAATCGCGATTGGAACCGGGAAGATGATTATCGTCCCTCCGGCCAACAAGGCTATGATCCGAATCGCGGCGAATCATCTTATCGAGGCGATCGAGGGAATGATTACAACGAATCCTCCCGCAGCAACGAGCGGCAGGGCCGTCGCATTGCTTCCCGGCAAGAAGACGAACGCCGTGACGTGCCGTCCCGCACCGGCCGCTCCGGTCAAGACGGCCAAAATGGCGGTGGGAACCGGGAAAATAATTATAATTATCAATCACAGAACCGTGTTTCCTCCCGCCATGAACGCGGTGATTATGAATCGCAGAATCGTGGCGGCCAGTACGGATCGAGAGGCCGCGGAGTTTCGCGTGAAGCTCACCAATCGTCATCCCGGACTGCTTCACGCGAATCATCAAGGGCTGATACGCGGGGTTCTTCTAATGGGAACTTCCGGGGTTCCCGGAATTCGCGCAGCGCACAAAATGCGCAAAGCTCGCGCAGCCGTTCCTCCAATAGCGGCCGTAGCCAGGGCAATCGCGTAAGTCATCAAGGTCGCAGTGGCAATGGCTCCGCTGCCAGCCGACGCAGCCAAACCTCCTCACGCAGCAGCAAAATGGCTCACAGCCATTAAGCTCCGTTCAGAAACGAAAGGCCGGTCTTCCCTTGAAGACCGGCGTTTTATTTTGATGCAAACGTTTTAAATGCAACCTGCATGCATCGGAGTCCTTTCATTGCAACTTGCACCCGGAATTTTGGGCAAGGCATCAAACCATGCGGTAATTCAATGGGTTATCCGGTGTACACCTGATTGGCAAGGGACAAGCTAATGTTATCAATTATCTATGAACAAAAACATTTTTCCAACCATCGCTACAATTTTGGTGGCGGTCTGGGTGCAAGCTGCGGGCACTGCCCCGGCTACGCCAGCTCCGTCGCCTTCGACACCGACCACGGCACCGCAGCCGCCTAACACAGCGCCCTCAACGCCGAGTACCGCACCTTCAACGCCGAGCACCGCCCCCTCTACTCCGAACACCGCGCCATCGACGCCGAACACGGCGCCAAGTGTGGGAAATCAGCAGCCGGCAACTCCCAATAATGGCAATACGGGAAATATCGGTACCGTCAATGGCAATGGCAATGTGACGTACCCGAATACCTCTTATCCCAATACAGTCGGCGGGCAGCCACCCACGGATCAATCAACGTGGATAACGCCGGGTTCACAACAGAACCCGCAGCAGAACATGAACGGGATAAACGAGAATCCCAACGCGAATAATCCGAACAACACGACGCCGGCTGCCACTAACCCGGGCCAAAATCCTTATTCCAATCCTCAAAACACGCAAAACGGGTTTGGAAACGGCAACAACAACGGCATAACACCCGGGGGTGGAAATATTATGACGAACGGGGCGAATGGCATCAACCCCAACCGCCCATTCACGAATAGTTTTCAGCCTTGGACCAACATGACGCCGACGCCGTGGACAAACGGGGGAGTCAGGACGTGGAAACCGGGGGTGGGTTGGACCAATGGCGGGCCGGTACCCAAATAGACAATCGGCGAAAGTTGGTTGATATTTGAGAGTGGCGGCAGTTTAAATGGTTCCTCCACGAAGATTTTTTCTTCGGACTGCCGCCACCTCCGCTTTTCAGGGACAAAGGAGAAGGGGCTATGATTTTCAAAACCAAACATCTGCCGCGCTACAAGGACATCATCCGTCTTTTATGGCGGCATGGCCGGGCACCGGCCTTCCGCCAATTGGCCGAGGCGACGGAGCTGCAGGATGACAAGGCCATGCCGGTCGATGACAAATCTCCCGCACCAGAAGCATTGGTGAATGACCTGGAGAAAATGGGGCCAACGTTCGTGAAGCTTGGCCAGTTGCTTTCCAGCCGTGCCGATCTGTTGCCGGAACCGTACATGCATGCATTGGCGAGGTTGCAGGACAAAGTTGAGCCTTTCCCCTATGCGGAGGTCGAGGAAATCGTCCAGACCGAACTCGGCGTGCGGATCTCCAAGGCATTTTTGGAATTCGACCAGAAGCCTATCGCCGCCGCATCGCTCGGCCAGGTGCATCGCGCCGTTTTGCGGGATGGCCGCGAAGTCGCGGTGAAGGTGCAGCGTCCGAATATCCGCAAACAGATCGCCGAAGACCTGGAAGTGCTGGAAGAGGTAGCGACGTTTTTGGAAGCCCACACCCAGTTGGGACGACAACATCGCTTCGTGGCGACCGTGGATGAGATGAAGCGCGCGCTAACGCAGGAACTGGATTATCAGCGCGAGGCGACGAACCTGGCTACGCTCGGCAGAAACATGGAAGAGTTCCCGCATATCTGCGTGGTGCAGCCCATCAACGATTATACCTCGCGTGGTGTCCTGACCATGACGTATCTCTCTGGGTGCAAGATCACGGATCTCAGTTCGGTCGCCCACCTGGATTTCGATGGCGAAGCACTGGCGGAAGAACTTTTTCGCGCCTACCTGAAACAGATACTTGTCGACGGTTTCTTTCACGCGGACCCGCATCCCGGGAATGTTTTTCTGACCGCAGACGGTTGTGTGGGATTGTTGGATCTGGGCATGGTCGGCCGGGTCACGCCCGGCATGCAGGAGAATTTGATCAAACTATTGCTCGCGGTGAGCGAAGGTCGCGCGGAAGACGCGGCCAGTGTGGCCATCAAGATCAGCGAGACCACCGATGAATTTGATGAGACCACCTTCCGCCGGCGCATCGGTGAACTTGTCCTTGAGATGCAGGATAACACGCTGCGCAAAATGGACATCGGCCGGGCATTGCTGGAAGTGAGTCGCACAGCCGGTGAAACAGGCCTGTTTGCGCCAACGGAATTGACGATGCTGGGTAAAACCCTCTTGCAACTGGACCAGATCGGACGTTCGCTGGACAGCGAATTCAACCCTAACGCATCCATTCGCCGCAATGTCACCGAAATCCTGGGACGCAGGGTCGGCAAAGGACTGACGCCGGGAAATCTTTTAGGTTCGCTGTTGGATGTAAAAGATTTTGTTCATGAACTGCCGTCACGTGTCAATAAAGTGCTCGATATCGCCGGCAAGGGTGAGATCAAACTGAAGTTGCGTCGCGAAGACACGCTGAACCTGTTGGATGGTTTTCAGAAGGTCGCCAATCGCATCGCCGCCGGCCTGGTGCTGGGAGCACTGATTGTTGGGGCTGCACTCATGATGCGCATCGATACAGAGTTCAAAATTTTCGGTTATCCGGGCCTGGCGATAATTTGCTTTATCTTCGCCGTCATCGGCGCGGTCTGGCTGTTGTTCGATATGTTCATCCGGGACACGAAACGGCCACCGGGGCCGCCGGCGTGAGTTAGGCTATTACTATATTTTAGATTATCTGCGTTCGGATGAAAGGCTGGGCGAGACGCCCAGCCTTACCCGCGAGACGTGGGTGCTACAGTAGGATCTGTACCAGGCATCAGGTTTTTAAGTGGAATGCTGCAATATGCTGTCGCTCTTTAATAAAAAACCCGGTGAGACAAAAGCTCGCCGGGTTTGATGTTGTTTGTTGCGGTTCAGTCCGCGTCGTCTTCTTTAGAATCTACTCTTACGGTGGCATGGCGGCGCGCGGAACGCGGTTGCTCCTGGGCGTCGTGAAAACGTGAGCGCGACGTCAGGATGACCGGGCCGCCTCGATTGGAGACGGCTTTCCGGCGGAGAGACTTTTCCTGAAGATCGGCGGGTTTCGTAGATTCGTAAAACTTTTTATTGATACGTCTTTGGGTGGAATTGGGCAGGAGGCGGTTGAGGGCGACTTTGGCTTTATTCAGGCCGCCGTGGATATAGATCGCATCGCCGCGTCGCATGGCCTTATAACCGGCCACGGCGACATCATGCGGCGATGCTAATTTTATTTTTTTTACGACCAGCGTGTCGGTCATGTCCGCTTTTTCAAAAAATGCGGTTTCGGTCGCGCCCGGGCAGAGGGCGGTGACGGTGACCTGCGTTTCTTCAAGCTCTATGGCGAGTGCCTGCGAGAAGGAGAGAACAAACGCCTTACTCGCATGGTACACCGCCAATAGGGGGCCGGGGTCGAACCCGGCCACCGACGCAACGTTCAGTATCCTCCCGGCGTTGCGCAAAACCATGGGTTTCAAAAAAAGTTTTGTGAGGCGCACCACGGCCTCGATGTTGAGACGCACGGTGGCGATCTCGCGTTCGATGGGTGTCTCGAAAAATCTTCCCCGCTGGCCGATGCCGGCGTCGTTGACGAGGATGTTCACCTCCATGCCGGCGTCGGCAAGTTCCTCAAAAAGTTCCTCGGCGGCATCCGGCTTAGTGAGGTCTTTGGCGATGGGCGTGACCTCGACCTTGAACTGCTGTTGGATGGCGGCGGCGATAGTGCGGAGTTCGTCCTGGTGCGTAGCGGTGATGACGAGGGGATGTCCCTGGCGGCCAAATTCACGGGCAAGTTCGAGGCCGATGCCGCTCGAAGCGCCAGTGATTAAAGCTCTTTCATTGGTGGTGCTCATACTGGTTGAGAAGAGGCACATTTCAGGCCAAGGGGAAGGAAGCGTGAAATGCGGAAAAATTGCCGCAGGGTGCAAGGATGGGGCAAAACGAAGGCTGAAAAATGCAATCCCGACGCGTCGGGACTTCGGCTTCGCCTCAGAGCCCAAGATGAAGCAATCAATGAATCATGAAGGGGTCATAAGGTGAACACCTGATTGGCAAAGAACAAGCTAGTGGTACGGTTGGAATACAATACTTATGAAAAAGATGATTTTATCAACGGGTACCGCGATTTTGGCGGCGATGATGGTGCAGGCTGCAGACACCGCCCCGGCGACGCCGAATACTGCGCCATCTGTCCCAGCCACGGCTCCATCTGTCCCGAGTACCGCACCATCAGTTCCTGGCACTGCACCGTCCGTGCCGAGCTCAGCGCCACAGCAGCCGCAACCAAACATGAACGGGGTGAATCATAATCCTAACGCGCAGAATCCGAATAACACGGGTCCTGCTGCAGGCAACCCGAGCCAGAATCCGTACAACACTAACCCGAACAGCGGAATCAAGCCGGGCGGGGTTGTTACAAATGCTGCTCCGATGGCGCCTTGACCGTATATTGAAAAGTTGATTTGGGTGGAGGCGGTAAACTGGTTCCTCCACGAAGAAATATTTTCTTCGACCGCCGCCACCGTTTTCTCAAACATCCAAGCACAAGAGCCAAGCTCCATTGAACATCCAATAACCAAATTGGAGGTTGGACAAATGACTAAGCAAATGACGAATGCCGAATGTCGAATGGAGGTGAGGATGGCGCAGCAGGATGTTTGGCTCACGGGCTTTCAAACAAGGCCCAAACAGCTCCAGCCAGGACCAGCTAGTAAACGACCACGATCAGGAACGAGCGCCAGAAGGGCAGCCACAGGATGCTTCTGGCGATGACGACGTGGATGCTAAAAATGGCGAGCACGTACCAGTCGCCGATCTGTGGCTTGAGGATCGGGGGGAGAAAAGCGTTCGCCAGGCTCATGAGGAGGGCGCAGCCGACGGCGCGCCAAAGCGTTATTTCGTAACCGACGGGCGCGAGCAAATGGGCCGTGAGCCAAAGCACCCCGCCGCACGTGAGGTAGACTACTATTGTTCCTCCCAAGGGTGGCATGGTGGTGTTTTTTACCGATTTGGTTTCTGTTTCACTCGCCCCGGTCCAGATCAAGCATTTTCCCTATCAGGCAACCACCGAATGCGATGAGTTCGTATAGGCCGAACATGATGCTTGCGACGATGCCGCAGGCGATGAACTCGATCGCGACCGAATGCTCATGCGAATAAAGCCGGTCGAAGCGGGCGCCTTGTTTTGCCAGATAAGCATCGCGACCCATTTCCATATAGTTCGTGTGCATATGATGAATAAGGCAGGTATAGAGAATGATGAAAACCAGGATTGATATGAGTTTTCCGAAGATGCGCGAATTCATAAAACCTTAGGATCAAGTTTTTGACCGGCTGAAGCCAAAGTGAATCGGGTTCCACATCGGTTCAGGATTGTGAGGGTGAAATTAGGACGGCGTCCGGAAGGCGTCAATGGGGAAAGGTTGAAGGATTTACGATTTACGTGAGCTATGTGATATCCAGGGAATCCCGCGAAGCGTTTGGAGTACGCGTGCTTGAACGCCACTATTCTTTCTTCTTCTTTGGACTGACTTCCCGCAAATGTTTCTCGTTCAGCTTGCAGAGGCGGATATCGGCGAAAACTTGTTTTATGTATTCAAACTGTTCCCGGGTCTCAAAGCGGAGAGAAGTGGAGAGACAGGGGAAAGGTCCGTAATAAATACTCAGGCTGGATTGGGTGGGAGCGGGTTGCCCATGGAGGCGCCACTGGGTGATATCAATTGAATAGTGGAGCAGGAAGGGAGTGGGGCCGCCGGCGTTCTGGTCCATGATGAATTCATCGACGCATTTCTCACACTGTTCTTGTGTCAGCATATCAGAGCGGCGATCCAAGGTCAGGGGTTTGCCGATGAGGCGTTCATAGCGTGACTGCATCTGGCCGGTGGAATCGTGGATGCTCATGCTGCCGTAGGAATATTTGTATTCGGCCACGGCGATAGCGAGGAATTGGTTGAACAACGCTTTAGCGCGTTCGGCGGGCATCTTGCCGAGGCGATGGCCCCAGATGGAGGACTTGGGTGGGCGATAGTAAAACATGCGCGTTTATTTATCTGGCTGCCGCCAAACTCGGATACCGGCTAATCGGAGAATCAATGAAACAACGATGAAGAATATGGCAGCGCCGATGACGACGGGAATGAGTAAAAACGCGACCGGGTAACTTCCTGAAGGAAGATTGTCATTAACAAACATCACATACCAATAGAAGACACCCGCCGCGATAATGAGTGTAAGGACGAGTAGCAAACGGCCAGCGAAAGTGAACGCACGTAGCGGGTCTTTGGGACGAGGCTGCTCGTTCATACGCCCGGTTTCCCCGATTTGCTGTTGCGAATGATCGGGTGCTCGCATGTACATGCGGTGAGTTAAGGATGGTGTAGACGATTTGTCAAGGGCGTTTGCGGTGGGTTGAAAAAAGTTTTGGGCGGGACGCCCAAAACGACCCGCGAGACGCAGGTGCTACACTAAATCAGACTGAGGGCGCAGCGATTCGTCAGGCGGCGTGCTTTTTTTCGACGACGTGGATGCGGATCCAGCGGCATTGGGAGCAGAATCCGAAGGTGTATTTTTTGCCAAAGGCGCCAAGCCGGATGCCGTATTTTCCCCACGGCTCGGTGAAGCCGCATTTGAGACAGCGGATCTGCCAGCCGGGCGCCCGTTTTTCCCAGTGCTGTAATTCTTCGGGAGTCGCTGTTCGTGGAGTTTTCATAAACCTAAAATCCCATACATGCCCAAGAGGTTTGGTTGCGTGTGGGATGAGTTAATGCCTAAGCGGGGAGTTTGGCAAGGGTGATTGGTGGTAAGCCAAATAACGCCCTCACAGGACTCTCTGTCAGGGGATTGGATGAACAATGACTGATGCGACCAGGAGAATCAGGGCGATCATTAAGACGCCAACGCGTATGGCATGAAGGGTATCCCAGCGCCGGCGTAACAGCCGCCAATTGGCGGGCAGGGAATCGGGCTGCCAATGGGCTATCTGGTTGTTGATAGGAACCGGCAGGAGCACGGAGTAAACAATCATGAGCGCAAAAAGCGCGGTGGCACTGAGCGCCAGCCACCACGGAATGCTCCATAGGGTGTGTGCAGTGAAGGTTGTTGCGAGGCTGAAAAGAAATGTCAGCGCATACCAGAATGGCATCGCCATGCCGAGAGCAGTGGCCAGGGATTGAGCAGCGCGGGCATGCAAGGCATCCTCTAAGCGGCTGATACGAGGGTGAAAAAATACAGCTACGGCAATTTCGTTACCGGTCATGGTTCCTGCGACCACAATGGCAGCTATCTCAAGGACTTGAATGGCAGTACGGTCAACCATTTTGTACCTCTTCCTTAAAATCGCCCACCATTAACGAGCCTGCAACCTGGTGTTGGCAATATCCCGTTGGACAGATTGGGAAGTGTGGGCAATATTGCGATAGACCTCTACAAAACTGTGCGATCGTATGAAAACAAATAGGCATCCTTCCGGGCGGGCGTTCACATTGATTGAATTACTAGTGGTGATTTCCATCATCGCGATATTGGCCTCGCTGTTATTGCCGGTGATATCGGCAGTGGTCACGCGGGCAAAAATCAGAGACGCGCATACGGAGATGCAAAATCTGGCCGCATCGATTTCTCAGTATGATTCATTGTACAGCCGTCTGCCAGGGCTCACGAATGTGGATATGACGTTTGGTTACGGTGCGACGAGCCTGTCGAACACGGTGCCGGTGAACTCGGATGTAATGGTAATATTGATGGATGAGGACGTGGGGGTGAATGCGAATCATGCGCGGAATCCGAATCAGAAGGAGTTGTATAACCCCCGAAGAAATTCGGATATGACGAGGGCTGGGGTGAGCATCATTGACTGGCAGTTGCGTGATCCGTGGGGGAATCCGTACGTGATAACGCTGGACCTGAATTACGATGGGAAGTGTTACGATGCGTTTTACCGAAAGCAAAACGTGTCACAAACGTCTGCGGGCAGCGCGGTGGGATTCAACGGCCTGCGGAACAGTGATTCGAGTGCCAACTCAGACGATTTTTACTTAAAGGGTGATGTGATGATCTGGTCGATGGGGCCGGATGGCAAAGCGGACCCCAACATTCCGGCGAACGAGGGCGTGAATAAGGATAATGTGCTGGGCTGGGAGTAATGGGCGCAGTGTGCGCTTGTCCCTGGAAGCAGCCTGTAGCGCAGAATTTTATTCTGCTGTATCGCGGATTTTCAATCCGCAGAATACCTAATCGACATAGGCCACAGGAATTTTTAAACCATCTGCCGAGCGCAACTCGGCGATACGGCAGATTGAAAAGCTGCGCTACGTTTCGGGCGTTACGGATAGCTGACGGCGCTGGCCATGTTCTCGCATTCCTCGGCGCAGCGTTCGCAGGCTTCGGCGCATTTGCGGCAAGGCTCTGTCTCGTGATTGCTGCATTCATCGGCGCAGGCGCGGCAGACATCGGAACAGAGATTGCAAAAACTGGCGGCAAATTCCGAGTTGGCGTTCATGAGCGCGATGGCGGTGCGGCTGACCAGGGCGCATTGGCGGTCGAGGTCGATACAACGGGCCATGGTTTTGGAGTCGGCTTCTTTGGCGCACTGTTCGCAGGCGATGATGGCGGCATCACAGGCGTCGATACAGGTTTGATACTTCTCGTGCATAATTCTGGATTCTGAAAACGTTTGTTTACGGTAAATTGCTTTGTCACGGCATTGCGTGACGTTTGGGGGAACACCATGTTCTCCACTGCAAGTCTTCCACCGTAAGCTTTATCGGCAGATTGCGCAAAAACTATCGCGATATAATTTGGCTGCCGCTGTTTCCGCTGGCTTAGACCCGGACGACGGATCCCTGGTTTGGATGAGTAATGCCGACGTGGAGGGTGACCTGCCAGCGGGGGATGTGGTTCTCGTCAAAGTGGCGGCTTTTTTCCAGGATGTGGATGGTGTGCAGGTTTTTGGCGCTACGGGAAGCGCGTTGGAGCGCACAGTTGAGCGCGTCTTCGAGTGAGATGACGGAGGTGGCAGTCAATTCGCGCGAATAGATTGGTTCATTCATATAAAATCCAAGTTGTTTCCGGTGTGAAATCAAAGCACGGCGCAGTCTCCTTGCGGAAAACTGCGCCGCGGCTGTCCCCTTTTTCCCTCCTTGTGCACTGAGGCCGAACTTGCGTCCAACATCAGCTGGCCACCCGGATGTCGTGGATTGTTAATGAGTCCGGGCGGCAAATCATCAGAAGGTAAAGCGCAGGCCGATGCGGCCTACGGCGATATCTTCGGTATCGTGGTTAAAAACGTAACGGCCATCGGCAAACAGGCCGATGTTTTTGCAAAAACGGAATTCCAGCCCGGCACCGGCCTGGCCGAACCAGGTCTCCGACCAATCGAATTGATAGCCGCCGCCGCCGAACACGTATGGGGCGAGGTGGATGGCGTCAATGGGGATGCGGAAGATCAGGTTTCCAGAGGTGCTATCCACAAAGCTGTGCTGGGTGTCTTCAGTGTAGGCGTCTGCGCCGATGCCGAGGTAGCGGGTGAAGAAATAATTCGCACCCACGCCGAGGCCAAGCCGGGAATCATGCCGCACGGAATGGCGGGAGGCGCCTTCCAACTGGCTGTGGCTGAGCGCGCCCATGCCGAAGGCATCGATGGAAAATTCGTTCGCCTGGAACACCTGGTCGGAAATGGGCTTGCTCATGTCTTCGTAATCGTGGGTCTGGGCGGTGCCGGTGTCGTTTGGGCCGCGATGTTCATAGTCCGTCTGTGCCGAGGCGGTATAGGTGAGGCCGGATATTGCGACCGCGAGAAAGAGTTTTCCGAGTTTCATACGTTATACGACAAAGTTAAAACTATAAAAATCGGGCCGGCGGTTTTCGCAGCCGTCGGCCCGTTCAGTAATTATTGGTTGGGTGTAGTGGGACTCGCGGTGGGCGCGTTTTCCTTGTCGACGCTGTTTTTATTATAATCAGGCGACCAAGTAGAATGGGTCGAGGTGCTGTTGTCCTGCAGGAATTGCGAGGAGGCGCCCCAATCCGGATTGTTCACGCTGGGCCAGGAGTTCTTGTCGAAACCCTGGGCCATTTCCATTTTAGATTTATCCGCATTCAGGATCAGGTAGCGGCTGTCCGGGCCGGGGGAAAAGGCGCTGAGCGGAATGGCGAAGAGTTTGGATTTGAACACAGATCCGCCATCCAACACGGCATAGGAAATCTTGCCGGATTGGAAATCGAGGACGATGTCTTTGATGTGACCGAGTTTTTCATCGGTGTTGTTTCGCACTTCCATACCGATTAGGCTGGAGGCTTTGTTGTTGGCATTGACCGAGCCGGATGCAGTCAGGGTATCGGTAGATGCGGTGGCTGTGGCGGGTGTCTGCACACAGACGCCAGCGGCCGCATTGTCGCTCTTCATGGTCGAGTCATCCGCACGGAGGGCGGCAGGAAGGCTGAGGCACAGGATGGCGAGAACGCAGGCCTTTAATTGATGGTTCGCTTTCATATTAATTCCTTGGTTTTGTGCTGTCCAAAACAGCGCGGTTGTTTTTTGACAACCGTTGCCATAAGCCCAAGCTGTGCCAGACGCCGGAATGGTTTTAAAACTTAAGAAAGCTGCGCAATCGCCGATAAAATTGCTGATGACGGTTGCAAAATGCCTCGCAAGGCGTGCGTTGCGCACTGCAAAATGCGGGTGAAAATTGTTGCAAATATTTGACGGCAAGATAAAATCCAAGCTCAGTAATTGTGTTGGCGCGCGTATTGATCTTTAGTTTTTTGCTCCTCGCCACGAATGTTGTCAGGGCCGTTACTTTGGAAGAACTTCGTGACGATGCCGGTCTGACCCCGAGACGGTTCATCGAGTATTTTTCCGATTTCGCGTTCAAGCTGGGCGAGAAACAGCAGGCGCCGGCGGATTTTCTCTCCAAAAAATGCGGTGATTGCGATGACTTTGCGACACTGGCGGCGGATGTCCTCGCGCAAAAGGGTTATACGACCCACGTGATCATGGTTTCCATGGATGCGGGAACGCACGTGGTGTGCTATGTGACGCAGGAAAAGGCTTACCTGGATTATAATAACCGGGTCTCACACGAGTTGGTGGCGTCGGACGGGTCGCTGGCGGATATCGGGACAAAAGTGGCGGCAAGTTTTCATTCCACCTGGCGGACGGCTTCAGAATTCCAAATCGCGAACGGTGTGCGGCATTGCCTGCGCACGGAGCTGCGATAAATCTACATCTGCTGGCGGGTCTGCGCTGCGCGATGAGCGGAGGCGGAACGGGCGGATGGCGACCTTTTCAGGGCGGCCCGGTGTGCATGATTCGAGAGAGCGGCGGGCGAGGCCGCCTGCTGACCTTCCCGTTTGAGCGCCCTCATGGTGGCGCGCGACCGTATGCGCGACGGTTTTTGCGCGCCACCATGTTGTCCCTTTTGGTAGTCCCGTTGAATCCGGCGACGAGAAGCCGCCGAAACTTTTCCCCTCCCTGGCGTTGGCAAAGCGATTCCCGCACGGCGCGCTTTGGACAGGCCGATAGCAATGGCTTGTTTGGCGGAACGCGCGCCGTGTTTGCCCTCCCGGATATGATGCATCTCTTCGCGGACAAATTCGCCGGCCTGGGTGGAAGGCGATTTGCCCTGGCGCGCATCCCGGTGCGCGCGTGCGATGGTTTCCGGGTCAGGCATAGTTGCGGGTATTGATCAATTTATAATCTGCCCAGCAGCATTAGAACGATGAGGATGACGAGGATCAATCCCAAGCCGCCGCCGGGACCGTAACCCCATGAACGGCTGTAAGGCCAAGTGGGTAGCGCCCCGATCAACAGGATGATGGCCAATATCAATAGTACGGTTCCAACTGTCATAACTCCTCCTCTGGTTTTTTGCCGCAATCGATTGCATCGCTGCGACAGGTTTTTTCTAGCGAGATGGACTAAGCCAACAGCGTGCCAGCGGGGAATTGTGGGAGATTCAGTACTTTGTGTGTGCAATGCGCAACAAACAGGAGGCCAGATGTTGCACTACGCACTCAAAGAAATTCTTTTTGCGATGGCGAGATCACCGGTAAGGGCTGTGCAACGTGCAATGTAAATGGAGGGTGATGGAAGGATTTCTTGCTTTTTGCACGATTAAGGGCGATTAAGAACGCAGAAAGGGCGAAGGTGATAACAAATGTAAGCTGTATAGTATCAACAGATTCCCGACGTAAGAGCATGATTTTACGCGGCTTCCGGATAATAGTTAAAATTGATGGCACGTAATGCGCTTAAACAATGGGAAATCAAACTGAATCCCATGGAAAAAGTAACTGTTGCAACCTTTAACGCGGAGTTGCCGGCAAAAGCGGTTCTGAACCGTTTGAATCAGTCGGGCATCGAGGCACATATCATTGATGAGAAGAACATGCAGCGTTTTTGGTTCTTCACCAAGCCATACGCCCGTATCCATGTGAAAGTGGCCAAAGATGATTTGGATAGGGCGGGGGATATTCTCAATAGATTGGATAAGGAAGAGAATTTACTAAAAGACGCCATTCGTTGCCCACAGTGTGGTTCATCCCGGGTCGAATACCCGCAAATGACGCGCTATTTTGTATTACCAACGTTGTTTGTGCAATTGGGGCATATATTGAGAATCATCCCAATGCAATTTTATTGCCGGTCATGTCATCACACGTGGCGTCTGCAGCGTGTAACGGCAGACAAGGGATCGTTGAAGAAAAAACCGACACCAGCCTAGTCGCTGGTTTGAACAAGCCTGTGATGGGTTAAACAAGGGAGCTGCTTTTAATGCGTGTATTAATCATAGACGATGAGGAAAACATCCGACGCACGACGGCACTGTTGCTTGAAGGCATGGGGCACGAAACGGTGTTAGTGAACAACGGAGAGGCAGCGTTAGAGCAATTGGATAAACAACAGTTCGACGCGGCGTTCCTGGACCTAAAGCTTGAGGGGAAGAGCGGCCTGGAGCTGTTACCGCAGTTGCTGACGCGCAATCCGAAGATGGAAATCGTGGTCTTCACAGCGTTTGCATCGTTTGAATCCGCAGTGGAAGCGATGCGTTATGGGGCGGCGGATTACCTGCCGAAACCTTTCACGCCGGACCAGATCCGCCAGGTGCTGGCGAAGATCGCCAAGAACCGCCGGTTGAAAGGGCGGGTGGCGGAATTGGAGGCGCGCATTTCGTCCGTGATCCCGGAAGTGGATATGACCACGCACGAGCCGCGTATGCAGAAGATCTACGAAGTGGCTCAAAAAGCAGCGGCGATGCCGGCCACGGTGTTGATCCTGGGTGAAAGCGGCACCGGCAAGAGTGTTTTGGCCCGGCATATCCATGAGAACAGCCCGCAGCGGGAAAATGTATTTGTGACGGTATCCTGCCCGAGTCTTTCCCGCGAATTATTGGAGAGCGAATTGTTCGGGCATACTAAAGGCTCGTTCACCGGCGCCGTGAATGAGACTTGGGGCAAAGTGGCCGCCGCGGAAGGCGGGACGCTGTTTCTGGACGAAATCGGCGAATTGCCGATGGAGATACAGCCGAAACTGTTGCGACTGCTGCAGGAAAAGGAATACGAGCGGGTAGGGGAATCCAAGCCGCGCCGCGCCAATGTGCGGGTCATCGCCGCCACGAACCGAAATCTGGAACAATCGGTCAAAGATGGGAAGTTCCGGGAAGATTTGTATTACCGGGTGAACGTCGTTCCCTTGCGCATGCCGCCTTTGCGCGAGCGCCGGTCTGACCTGATGCGTATTGCGACGAATTATCTGGAATTCTGCGCGGCGCAATGCGGAAAACGCATCACTGGTTTCACCCCGGAAGTGGAGCAGTCCCTGCAGCGCTACAACTGGCCCGGTAACCTGCGCGAATTGCGCAACGTGATCGAACGCGCGGTCATCCTCGCCGACGGGATGTTGATCCAGGGGGCTGATCTGCCGGAAGAACTGAGCATGTTATCCACGGGAACAGGTCTAAGCCCGACACAACTGGGTGGAGATTATTCGCTGGAGGATCTGGAGAACGAACATATCAAGCAGGTGCTGCAGCGGACCAAAACTCTTGAGTCGGCGGCCCGCACGCTGGGGATCGATTCCGCTACGCTGTACCGCAAGCGGAAGAAGCTGGGGTTGTAACTTCATTTGTGCGGTCATGGCAGACAAGGACGCCCTTACCCTAACCTTCTCCCATCGGATGCGAGAGGGAAAGTAGTCAGCGATCTACTAACATTTGGATAGTGTCCTAAATTGCCTTCCTGACCAGTCCCACCGTCGCGGGAGAAAACCCTTCGGCTTCCCAAGCCCATTATAAACCTGCCAAAAAGAGCAAAGGTAATCGGGAGTTTGCATGCAGGGTACACTTGGCGTGGGATTGGCGTTGGCTTCCCCCTCACCCCAGCCCTCTCCCTTTGGGAGAGGGAGAGACACTGGCTGATGATTTTACATTGGGAAGCGTAATATCGGTTGAGAGGTCGCTGCGCGAATTTTTCAAACGCGGCAAATGAGACCGCTTTTTATGCGGTGGACTTGGGCTGGTCTAATGACGGGAAATGGATGAGCTTGAGCCAATCGTGGAGGCATTTTGTCATCTTCACCAAATCATCAAATTTGCTGGGCTTGGTCAGATAAAAATTAGCACCCAGGTCGTACGCACGATCCGCATCCGCACTGCGGTTGGAAGCGGTGAGGATGATGACCACGATGCGTTTCAGCGTGGATTGCGCTCTCATCCATTCGAGGAGTTCAAAGCCATTCTTGCGCGGGAGATTTAAATCTAACAACACCACAGCGGGCAGGGGATATTCGCTGCGGTTCTGGTATTGGTTATGGCCGCTCAGATAGGCGATGACTTCCGCGCCGTCTTTGACGACCTGCAAGGGATTGGGGATGCCTGACGCCTTTAGGGCGCGTTGCATAAGAAACACATCATTATCACTATCCTCGGCCAATAAAAAGATTTGCTCCTCAAAAATTACCATGCGGACGAAGTTTATCGTAAATTTCTGAAAATTGCAATCCAGTAGATTGCACGCCCAAAAACCGGAAAAGCTTTCAGGATGCAATAGAAGTAGTTGAAATGCGGCTATTTCGGGCTGGCATCAATTTTGCGCAAGAATCATTCAGGAAAAAATTTTATGATGTCAAGAGCACTTTCATTACCTAACGACGCGCGGGATTGCGATCCGCATCCTAGCGTCATTTCCCCCGATATTCTGGCGGAAAAGATCGAGCAAATGCTGCAAGAAACCTGCGAAGCGTTGAGCTACGCCTGGTATTTGTCCCGCAGCGCGGCCGATGTGGAGACTGAAGCCGACCATGCCGCTTATCTCTCTTCCCTCAGCGAAAACATCAAGCTCATCCATGAACGCATCATGGCCGACTTGCTGGATCGTGCGCGTCCAATCGACGAGACCGGCAGCACCATGCGGCGGTAGGAGGAAGCGATTTAAGTCACGCTTGGTTCGCCTGGCTGCTTGGCGAGGACGTTTCGACAAGCTTATTTCTCGGTGAGGACGAACGCTGCGTTCCAGCCATCGGGAGGCGGCACCAGTTCGTATTCACTGGCATGTTCAATATACATCTCGCAAAGGAAATCTTTCCCACCGAGCTGTTCCATAACCTTTTTGAAGCCTGTGATAGCTTCGGTGAATTGACGCTGCCGGTAGAGTTTGACCGCATCCTGATAGGGCGCTAACCAATCAGGGGGTGGGACGGATCTGTCGCTCAATAAAGTGAACACCTCGACGGGCTTGGTTTTGCCTTTCACCGTTATCAGACCAACGGTGCGGAAGATAAAATGCTCCCGGGTCAGGGCTTCGATGGTTGCACCGATCAAAATATCCGTGTGGAATTGTTTGGTGCAACTTTCCAGGCGGGCGGCCAGGTTCACGCCGTCACCCAACACCGTGAATTCCATACGCTGGGGATGGCCGATATTGCCCACGATGACATCCCCGAGATTGATGCCGATACCGGTGGCCAATTTGGGCCGGTCGGCGGTTTCTTTCCATTGTTCGTTGAGCTTGATAAGGCCCTGCCGCATCTGCAAGGCAGCGCTGACGGCGCGCCGGGAATCTTCCGCCGCTCCTTCGCTGTGAGTATCGCCCCAGGCGGCCATGATGGCGTCGCCGATGAATTTTTGCAGCGTGCCGCCCTCCTTGAGGACTTTTCCCACCATTTCCTGGAAATATTCATTCAGTTGCGCGACGAGCTGTTCCGGCTCGACCGCCTCCGTCATACTGGTGAACCCGCGGATGTCACTGAACAAGATCGCCACCGTTTGTTTGCGCCCGCTGAGGGAATCCATGAACGACCGTTTGTCCTCGAGAATCGTCTTGGCGACGTTTTTGGAGACATAGCGTTCCAACACGGTTTTTGTGCGGCGGCGTTCGAATTGTTCGAGGGCATATTGGAAAATGATCCCGAAGGAACCTGTTCCTATAAGGCAGAACAGGGGGCCGGTCATATTCAGGAGGATCTCATCATGTGAGAAAAGCATTTGGCTCGTGACAAAGAAAATCGCGGTGGGGATCAACAGCAGGAGCACTTTTAAGAACACATTCGCGATGAACAAGCAGACCGCCAGAGCCAGGACCACCATGCAGATTTCAAGGATGACATCAGTGGTTCGTGACGTTGGTTGGATGAAAGAGTTGTGTAACAAGGCCGCGATCAACTGCGCCTGAACCTCCGGTCCGGCGGTCGTCCCGAAGGGAGTCTCATGTGTGTCGTGGAAAATTTCCGCGATCGGACCGACGATCACGATTTTGTTGCTGAAAACATTTCCGCCCTCGAAGGCTTTGCTGTTCCAGAGCTTGGGCACGAACATCTGTTCGATGGGCAAAACCGGATACATCTCTTTTGGCCCCTGAAAATCGATGTACGTCAAATCGGCCGCGGGGGGTGCTTGGACATGAGCGCCAAAGCGTTGCGCCGATTTCAAGGTGATGTGGACCAGGTTATCCACGGCGTTCGTGAGCCGGTTTTTGTGGAAGACCCGTTCGTATTCACGTTCGACTGATGTCCGGTAGTTGGCACTTCTCACCACGCCATCCGAATCCGGCCACAGGTTCACGAGGCCGATTATTTTATCGTTGCCAAAGAGCAGGCTATTGTTTGGCGGAATATATTTTTCCGTTTCTTCACCTGATTCCTGACGGAACATCGAACCGATCAACACATGGTCCTGGTATTTTTGCAACTGGGTCCGAAAATCTCCATCGCCATCGGTGGCGCCGGCGAAGACAAAGTCGAACATCACGACCTTTGCGCCTGCCCCCATTAATTTGTCCAACACGGCCGCATATACTTTGCGGTTCCAGGGCCAGGGTTCCTGCATCAACTGAAGTGTTTCAGAAGCGTTTATCTCATCAGGCCCCAAGGAATCCAAAGTCATGCTGCTGCCTTCGATGCCCACGAGCACAATATTGGTGTCTGGGGCTTTCAACCCCCGTGTCTGATATCGGCGGTCGATATTGAGACCTTCTGTCTTTTGCCACACATCCAAACCGGTCAGCCAATCTGTTTGCGTGGCCCAGAAGATAAGCGCGCCAACGATAATGATGATCCATTTGATGCGGCGTACAAGGAATGTGATCATGGCTTAGGAAAAATCCCTCCCGCTTATTCGCAAGGCGGGCGGTCCAACTCAAGGAAATAAATCTGAAGTGGCATCTCCTCAGTAGTGAAACTTGTTTGTAACATCATTGGTTTTGACATCCAGCCCAAGGCAGGATTCATTGGGTGGATAACCGGTTTGTTTCACAACCCATCCGGGCAAATCCCATCGGCCGGAAACAGGGCGGTTGAATTATGCGATCAGTACTATTTGTGCCCAAGCGGTCGTTTTGGCTGCTGCTATTATTCTTATACATTTTTTCGTCCTGCCATCTCCGTGCGCTGACAGTCTCTGAGCCGCCGGATTTTCCGAACAACACGCCCGGTGCACCCTATGCGCTTACCAATGTCGGCGTCCACGTCTTTAGCGGCACGGTGAGCGGCTCGGATAACCAGGACCGGTTTGATATCAGCATCCCCGCAGGATTGCAGTTATCGCAGTTGACCCGGAATTTCACCGGCGTCTCCAATTCCACTTTGTTCATGCATTTTTTTGTCGAAGACTCGGTAGGGTACGGGTCGAACGTGTTCACCTCGGTCTCGCCGGCCAGTCCGTTTCCCGCCGGGCAATACAGTTTTTTTGCGAACGCCAATGCCGGCGTGGGCAGTGTGTGGACGGCCTATTTTTATGTCACCGCAGCGCCGGATTATGCCATCACCAACAACGGCAATTCGATAATCGTGAAAGGACTTACAGGCAACAATGACACGGTCACCATCACGAATTCGAGTTTTGGGAACATCAAGTTTCTCGCGCCGGGGCGTCTTATCAGTGTGAACGGCGCGACACCGGTGACCGGCGATAGCGGGGAATTATTTTACCTGGGGCTGACGAACGTCTCGTTCATCGGGGGTAGTGGCAACGACACGATCAATCTTAACCTGGGAAACAACTCGGTGTCGTATCCGAACCTGACGATCACGAGCGGCACGGGGAGCAACACGCTGAATATCAACAGCACGTTTTTCATGGCGGCGGATGCCAACCTGACGCTCGACCTTACGGCGGGGATAGGGGTAATTAATGTCGCCTCCGGCGTGCACGTCTTTGTATCAGGCATCGGCAATTTCACGGCGCAATGCAGCAAGAATGTGCAGTTGTCTTCCGGCTCTGGTTTTCAGGTGAAGGACGGGGACCTGACGGTGAATGCCAATCAACAAGCGGTGCCGACCTCCGGAAATTTTGTGGGGATCAACCTGGACGGCGCTACGTTGAAATCCATTGGCTTGGGTTACGTGATTGTGAATGGGACCGGCGGTGATGACGCTGGTGGATATCAACTGGGTGTGCAGGTCATTAATGGCGGGCAGATTCTTGGCGGAACGGCGGGTTACGTTCTTGCGCAAGGGAAGGGTGGCAATGGTCCGGGACTGGTGAATCGCGGCTTTACCGTCTATGGGGCGGGCTCACTGGTGTCCACAATCGGCGGTTCAGTCGTAGTCACCGGTAACAGCGGGACCAACGGTGGTTATTATGGCATCGGTGTTTCGGTGCTGGCCGGGGGGCAGATTGGAGCCGGGGGTATGGGGAGCGTAAGTGTCACCGGCACGGGCGCGGGCCAGGCTGGCAGCGGATACAATCAAGGGTTGGAGCTCGGCGGAAGCAGCTCGCTGATTTCTTCCAGTGGAGGATTCGTGCAAATCACAGGTACTGCCGGCCCGGGTGGAAGTTCGGGCCTTTATTTGGCTGATTCCGGCGCCATCGTTACGCCGGCAACGGGTGGAAGCATCACGTTGGTTTCCGACAGCGTGTCAATAGATCCCAGCACCAGCATCACTACAACCAATGGTGGCGGGTCTGTTACTTTTGAGGCCGGGACCTACAACACCGTCGTCGACCTCGGTGGTGCGGATGCGACTGGCAATCCGGCCACGCTTGGCCTCACGGATGCCGAACTCGACCGGGTGAACACCAAAAATCTTTTCGTGGGACTTAATTCCGGCGGCGTGACCATCAGCGCTCCCATCACACATCCGTACGCCACGAATTTTACGATTTTGCCGGGATTGTCCGGGGCGCTGCACCCGACGGTCAGCGGGACGGATATTTCGCTGGCCAGTGGTGGCACGGTGGCGGTGCATTTTGGCGCGATGGGATTTCCCATTATAGGAGCCGCAGCGGATTCGGGTTATCCGCAGTTGAAGGTCGCGGGCAAGGTGGAGATTAACACGGCGTCGCTCAATCTAGCAGGCAGCACCTACGCGGGAAACGTGGGTGATACGTTCACGCTCATCAACAACGATGGTAGTGACGCGGTGATCGGAACGTTCAATGGGTTGCCGGAAGGCGCTTATGTGAGCCTGGCTGGCCAGCCGGCGCAGATCCATTATGCCGGTGGCGATGGGAATGACGTGGTGCTGGTGCGCGCGAATCCGCAGCTTTTTTCCGCGGCTGGATTGACCAATGGCAATTGGCGCCTAACGGGTGTGGGTATCAGCAGCAACATTTACACGATTCAGGCCACGACGAATTTTCTTAATTGGACGAACATCGGCTTGGCGACGGGGAACTTGAGCGGGGCGTTTAGTTTTACGGATACGAACGCGTTTCGGTTCAAATACCGCTTTTATCGGAGCACGAACTGAAAGGGGCTGGGTGGATGGAGTGATGGCTCCTGCCGATACGGCATGCGGCCGTCTTTTTAAGAATCGGGACTTCATCCAACTTTTTATTTAAATAATTAAATAATAATTTGACAAGTATTGACTATTGTGATATCAAGAAGGTGTTTGGCTGCGAAGTCCGCTGGCTCAACCGCTGGTGGACAAGCCGGCGTTGATCTTTGAAAATGGGTCGAGGGTCGTGAGGCGAGAGTCCGCCAAACACGAGAAATCGGGATTCATCGTGAAATATCGTGAATCAATCGTGTTTGGCATCGTGTTAATTTTCGAAGGAATCGTGCATTATCGTGTTATATCGCGTTAAAAAGAAGGAATCCTTTTTTCGGACAAGCCAAACTGGCTGAAAAGGCCATTCAAGGCACCTAAACTACGGTTGCATTTAAGATGACCACGTGTATCTTGTCGGGCGCTGTGCAAAATCCATTGCGCGGACAACCATCATATTATGCAAACATTGACTGAAGATCTCGTTGCGCAAAAGACCCAGGAACTTTGCCAGGCCATCCTTGATCAACCCAATTTGCGCGAAGCCCGCGAACGCATCAGCGCGTTCATCGCGAACGAACACGCCCGCAAGCTCTATGAAACCGTGATGACCAAGGGCCAGGCGTTGCATGACAAGCAGCACCAATCGATCGAGCTCACCCCCGAAGAGATCGCTGATTTTGAAAAGCATCGTGAAGCGCTGGTGAGCAACCCGGTTGCGCGCGGTTTCCTGGAAGCCCAGGAAGAACTGCAGCATGTTGAGCAAACCGTTCGCAAGCAGGTCAGCAAGACCCTTGAACTGGGCCGCCTGCCCACGGAAGAAGAGATGAGCGAAGGCGGTTCCTGCGGTTCCGGCTGCGGCTGCCACTAAAAAATTCGCGCAAATTTAATCGGTTTGCGTAAAAAGTAACAGCGGTCGTCCGCTGGTTTTATGACGGAATCAGGCCAAACGGCTTGATTCCGTTATTATTTTGGGCAGAATCGCATTAACGAATGCGAACAGGAGGCATTGGCACATCGGGTGCGGTATAGGAAAGCAGACGCGATGATTGTACGGGCCAACTCAACCAAAACGGCGGCGCAGTTGCGAAGGTTGCGCCGATTGACCATTCTATCTCCAAGATGACCTCTCTACTGAACGGCTATAATCCGGAGAGTTTTTTTGACGAGATGATGACGGGCGATGGCGGCGTGCGCCCGCACTATCGCAAACTCGTCGAGCGTTACTCCAGCCTCTCCGCGGATGATTTTGAGCAGCGCCGCCGCGCGGTGGACATCTCCTTCCTGCGACAGGGCATCACCTTCAACGTGTATGGCGATTCCCAGGGCGTGGAAAAAATATTTCCGTTCGACCTCGTCCCGCGCATCGTCCCGGCGAAAGAATGGGAACATATCGAAGCCGGTCTCGCCCAACGCATCACGGCGTTGAACCTTTTCCTGCACGACATCTACCACGAACAACGCATCGTGAAGGAAGGCGTCATCCCACCGTACTATGTTTTGTCCGGGAAACATTTTCGCCGTGAGTTCACGAACTTCGCCGTGCCCAAGGATATTTACATCCATGTTTGCGGAACGGATTTGATCCGTGACAAAGACGGCAACTACATGGTGCTGGAGGATAACGGTCGTTGTCCCAGCGGTGTGAGTTATGTGCTGGAAAACCGGCGCGCGATGAAACGCTCATTCCCACAGTTATTTGAGACCGTTGGCGTGCGGCCGGTGGATTCTTATCCGGCCGATTTGTTGAACATGCTGCGTTACATCGCTCCGGGAGGAATGTCCGACCCCACGGTCGTTGTGCTCACGCCGGGCGCCTACAACAGCGCTTACTTTGAGCATACCTACCTTGCGGGCCAGATGGGCATTCCCATCGTGGAAGGCCGCGATCTGGTGGTGCGCGATTCGCGTGTGTTCATGCGCACGACCAAGGGCCTGGAACCGGTGCACGTCATCTATCGCCGGGTGGACGATGACTTTTTGGACCCCACGGTGTTCCGCCGCGATTCTGTGCTCGGCGTGCCCGGCCTCATCAACGCTTACCGCGCCGGCAATGTGAGCCTGGCCAATTCCATCGGTACCGGTATCGCGGATGACAAGGTCATGTATTATTTCGTGCCGCGCATGATTAAGTTCTACCTCGACCAGGACCCCATCCTGCCGAATGTGCCCACGTATCTCGCGAGCGAGGGAGAGGACAAAAAATATATCCTCGATAATATGGAGCAACTCGTCGTGAAGGCCGCAAATGAATCCGGCGGCTACGGCATGTTGATTGGGCCAAAAGGCACCAAGGCGGAGATTGCTGCGTTCCGGAAAAAGGTGGAAGAGGAACCGCGTAATTATATCGGACAGCCCACTATCTCGCTGTCCCGCCATCCGACGCGTTGCGACAGTTGTTTTGAGGGCCGCCATATCGACCTGCGTCCCTACATCATTTATGGCGAGAAGATCACCATCTGCCCCGGTGGTCTCACGCGCGTCGCGCTGCGCAAAGGTTCGCTCGTGGTCAATTCCTCGCAAGGTGGCGGCAGCAAGGATACCTGGGTGCTTTATGGGGATGAATAATTAAAATGCTCTCACGCGTCGCCAACTCTCTCTACTGGATGTCCCGCCAGATCGAACGCGCGGAAAATGTCGCGCGCATCGTGGACGTCAATTTCCAACTCCTACTGGATTTCCGCAGCATCAACGACCGCCGACTGGCCGAGCATTGGATGCCTATCGTGCAAAGCACTGGCGATGAGGAATTATTCCGCACGCTTTACAAAGACGCCACGGGGCAGAACGTCACGGAGTTTCTCACGTTCCGCACGGAGAACCCCAACTCCATCATCACGAGCATCGCGCAGGCGCGGGAAAATGCCCGCATGGTGCGCGACCAGATCACGCGTGAGATGTGGGAGGAGATCAATCGCATCTATCTGTTCCTCAAATCGCCCAAGGCGACGGAAGTCTGGAAAGTCACGCCGGACGAATTCTTTCACGAGATCAAAAGTTCCTCGCTCCTGTTGCAGGGACTTTGCGATGCCACCATCCCCCACACGGAAGGCTGGAACTTCATGCAGGTGGGGAAATTCATCGAGCGCGCCGATAAGACGACGCGCATCATTGATGTGCGTTACCAATCATTTCCCGATCATGGCGTGCCGGCGGGCAGCAGCCAGATGGACACGTTGGAGTGGGCGGCGGTGTTGCGTTCCTGCAGCGCGTGGGACGCTTATCGCCAGCAGTTTGGCGCCGACGTTGACCCCAAAAAAGTGGTGGCCTTCCTGACGCTCGACGAAGATTTTCCGCGCTCCGTGATTTTTTCCGTCATCCAATTGAATCACGCTTTGCGCCGTATTTCCGGCGTGCCCGAAGGACGTTTTATCAACAACGCCGAGAAATTGGCTGGCCGTTTGGTGGCGGAATTGCAATTCAGCACCATCGAGGAAATTTTTGACGTTGGCCTCCACGGTTATCTCGACCAGCTCCAGTTGAAATTGAACAACATCGGTGCCGCGATGTTCGACGCCTACATCTTCCAGCAGTTCAACAATCCCGAAGCCGAGATGATGGTGCAACAGGAAGAGCAGCAACAGCAGTAGGGTTGTCACAGGTCTGCAAAGATATCCTCCTATCATTGTGTAAATTTCTGCGACTTCAACCAGTACGCGCAGTCGCTTACCCACGGCAGGAATTTGGAAGGGTCATATTCGTGTGAGCCCAGTCCCTGGCCATGGCCGCCGTGTTGATACACATGAAAATCAAAAGGTACATGCGCCTTTCGCAACGCCTCGGCGAACATGAAACTGTTTTCCGCCGGCACGGTCTTGTCTTCGAAAGTCGTCCAGATGAAGCAAGGCGGAGTATTGCTCGTGACATGCTGTTCAGCGGAAAGTTCCTCGACTAGTCCGGGCGGCGGATTGGTGCCCAGCAGATTTATCAACGAACCCTTGTGCATAAACGGTTCTTCCAGCGTGATGACCGGATAACAAAGAATGGCAATGTCCGGGCGCGAGCTCACTCGTTCGACGGGGTCGGTCGCCGACGCGTCCGCATCTGTGAAATGCGTGGCGAGTGTGGCTGCGAGGTGTCCACCGGCCGACGAGCCGATGATCCCGATGCGTTTCGGGTCGATACCCCATTCACTCGCATGTGCACGAACCAACTGCATAGCGCGCGTGACGTCTTGTAGCATGGCTGGGTGGTGATACTGCGGGCCCAGCCGATATTGTAATACGTAGCCGGCGATGCCCAAATCATTCAACCATAATGCATAAACTTTCCCCTCATGCGCCGCCAAATGGCCATAGGCACCCCCCGGGCAGATGATCATCGCTGCCATCGGGCCATTCGTCGCTTTTGGCAGGTAGACGGTCAGGGTCGGGATATCGTTCGTGGTGGACCCGAGCGCGCCTGGTGCGCCATCCGGCCAAAGCGGAAACGAATTGGTCATTTGAGCGTGCGCACTCGTAACGCAAATCAAAAGCGCGAGCGAGGCGAAAACTTTTTTGGTCATGCGCCAAGATTAAATCGTGATTCCCGATTGGCAAATCCAAACGCACCTTGACGCGCAGATGCCGGCCTTTACAATCGCGCAAAATTCGCACCTATGAATATTCTACTGGGTTGTTTCGTCGGGTTCCTTCTCTGGTTTATCGTGCGGTATCTCGTTGCTGGGCTTTACATGGTCGACCAGAACGAGCGCGCCGTGAAAACTTCCTTTGGCCGCGCCCAACGGATTCCCGACGTAACCACACTTGATGACCCTATCTCCGAACAACTTCAGCCCGACGAGCGCGAACGTTATATCTATCCGCAAGTGCGTGTCATACCTCCCGGTGGCCCCTATTTCAAATGGCCCTGGGAAAAGGTTTATAAAGTATCCATCGCCACCCAGACCTTGAGCATGGCGTACGACCCGGAGGACCCATCCGCCAACAATAACGGCCAGATGCTGGAAGCCGTCACCAAAGACCAGTTGAACACCGGTCTTACCGGCCAAATACGTTATCGCGTGGCTGAGCGGAACCTCTACGCCTACTTCTTTGGCGTGAAAAGTCCCATCACACACGTTATGGGATATTTTGTTTCCATATTGCGCGAACGCATCGCCAATTTCCAGGCCCCGGAAGACCGACCGGAAGAAGGGGTTGCCGCCGGGGTTGTCACTGGTATTTCCATCAACGACCTTCGTAAAAACCTGCGTGAGTTGAATGAGAACATGGACCGCGAATGCCTTTCTTCGGCCGCGCGCTACGGCATCGTGCTTGACGCTTCGTTGATAACCGAGATTGATCCGCCGCCGGACGTCGAATCCGCCCTTGCAGCCATCAATACCGCGCATAACTCGGTTTCGTCGGATATCAGCCTTGCGCAGGCGGCTGCCGACCAAAAAATCGTTCAATCCAAGCGGGCCGTGGAGATCGAGACGCTGAAAGCCCAGGCGGAAGTTGAGCCACTGAAGCAGATGGCCGCGCAACTTGCCGAATTGAAGAACAGCGGTGATGGCGCGCTGGAATGTTACATCCGCAATGTGCGTCTTTCGCTGTATAGCCAGGCACAAAACATCATCCTGGAGGACAAACAATGATCTTCCTCGAAGCAGCCGGAATCAGTTTCGTCGCATTTTTTCTTATCGTGCCCGCATTGCTGGGGGTGACGCGGTTGTTCGGTTTTTATACCATCGTCCTGGAAGGACGTTGCAAGGTTTACATGTTGTTCGGCAAAGTCATCACGGTTATCAACGAACCGGGCATCCATTTTCTCATCGGTCAGATCGGTTGGCGGGCTTTCATCGTGAACTGGGTCGGTAAGTGTTATCAACTCGACCTGCGACTCGACCAGGAATATCTCCGCAGCCAGCCCGTTAATTCCGAGGAAGGTGCTCCCATGGGCATCGGCATCTGGTACGAGATGGTCATCAGCGACCCCATCGCTTACCTGTTCAAGAACGCCGACCCGCGCGGTTCGCTCGCCGCCAATGTCAGCAATTCCACTGTCCGCTGCCTCAGCAATCTGCCACTGGAAAAAATGCTCGAAGACCGCCATACCATGAGCCAGACCGTGCGCGCCGAAGTGTCGCCGCGTTCAAACGAATGGGGTTATCAACTCGGCTCGATCTATATCCGCAAGGTTCATTTCCGCGACGTCGGCATGATCCAACAGATTCAGGAAAAGGTTGTCAACCGCCTGCGCCAGTTCACCGCCGCCATCAAGCAGGACGGAGCCAACCAGGTCAGCATCATCACCAGTACGGCAGAACGCACTGCCGCCATTGAGTTCGCCAAAGCCGCCGCTATGCGACCGCACATCGTGGGGCAGGCGTTGGATGAGATCTCCCGTGACCCGAAGGTCGCGAACGCACTGTTCGATGTCCTGGAAGTGCAGAACCTCGTGCAGGGCGGGGCGCGCATAACGTTCGTGCCGGAGAAAAATGAGTTACTGAACTCGCTCCTGGCCGTCACGCGCAGCGACGTGCCAAAGGCCAAAACAAACTAAAATCGAAGTTAACTATGATCATCTGGAGAGGTTTTGGGATATTTGTTGGCATCGCGGGTTTCATCGGATTCATCCTGGCAGAACTGCTCACGCGATCCCTTACCGAGAGCGATACATATTACCAGGCCCATGCCGCGCCGCGACTCGGCGGGGCCGTGCTGGGAGCAGCGCTTGCCTTCGGGGCGGTAAAGATTTTGGAGATCTGGGAAAAGCCCCGCACCGTGATCGACCAGGCCACCGGCCGGGAAATCATTCTCCGCCGGGGTGATTCGCTATTTTTTATCCCGGTCAGATTTTGGCCCTATATCATTTTAGGGATCGGTGTGGTGGTTGCTTTTGTGCCGGAGTGAAAGACGTTTTTCTATTCCACCGTTGACGCTCCGCGTGTAGCCCATAAACTCGCCGTGGAATTCCAATTTATTTATGGCCGAAAACATAACGTCCCTTCAGCACGAGAACCGCGTGTTCAAACCCTCGAAGGAGTTTTCCAAACGCGCACACATCAAATCGCTCGCGCAATACAAGAAGCTTTACAACGAGTCCATCAAGTCGCCTGAGAAATACTGGGCGAAGCAGGCCAAGCACGAACTCGTCTGGTTCAAGCCATGGAAGAAAGTGCTGCAATGGAACGAGCCCTTCGCCAAGTGGTTCGTCGGCGGCCAGCTCAACGTCAGCTACAACTGCCTCGATAAATGGTTGAACACGCCGCACGCCAACAAAGCTGCGCTCATCTGGGAGGGCGAGCCTGCCGCGCCTGGCAAGGTCGGCGAGGAACGCACGCTCACTTACAAACAACTGCACCACGAGGTCTGTCTCTTCGCCAACGTCCTCAAGAAGAACGGCATCAAAAAGGGCGATCGCATCCTCATCTACCTGCCGATGGTCGTAGAGGCCGCTGTCGCCATGCTCGCCTGCACACGCATCGGCGCGGTGCACTCCGTCGTGTTCGGCGGATTCAGCGCGCAATCCGTCGCCGACCGTATCTTCGATTCCCAGGCCAAAATGGTCATCACCGCCGACGGCGGCTTCCGTCGTGGTGCCGTCGTTGCGCTCAAGAAGAACGTCGATGACGCCCTCGCGCTCAAAGACGCCCATGGCAATTCGCTCACCAAGACCATCGAGCACGTCATCGTGTTGCGCCGCGTCGGCAACGAGATCGGTTTCGAACCCGGCCGCGACCTCTGGTGGCACGAAGAGATCGCCACCGTTGACGCCAATTGTCCCGCTGAGAAGATGGACAGCGAAGCGCCACTCTTCATCCTCTACACCAGCGGTTCCACCGGCAAACCCAAGGGCATCCTGCACACTACCGCCGGCTATCTGCTCGGCGCTAAGATGACTCACAAATACGTCTTCGACATCCGCGCTGAAGACGTCTATTGGTGCACCGCCGACATCGGCTGGGTCACCGGCCACAGCTACGTCGTCTACGGCCCGCTCGCCAACGGCGCCACCAGCCTCATGTACGAGGGCGCGCCCAATTTCCCCGAACCCGACCGCTTCTGGCGCATCATCGCCAAATACGGCGTCACCATCCTTTACACCGCGCCCACCGCCATCCGCGCCTTCATGAAATGGGGCACCGAATGGCCGAAAAAACACAACCTCACCTCCCTCCGCCTCCTCGGCACCGTCGGCGAACCCATCAATCCCGAAGCCTGGATGTGGTATCACGAAGTCATCGGCGGCAAACGTTGTCCCATCGTCGACACCTGGTGGCAGACCGAGACCGGCGGCATCATGATCACGCCCTTGCCCGGCGCCACGCCCGCGAAGCCCGGCACCGCCACCCTCCCGTTCTTCGGCATCCTGCCCGAAGTCGTCGATGACTATGGCAAACCCGTGCCCAAGAACTCCGGCGGCAAGCTCGTCATCCGCAAACCCTGGCCCAGCATGCTCCGTGGCCTCTGGGGCGACCCCCAACGCTACAAAGACGTTTACTGGACCGAAGTCCCCGGCTGCTACTTCACCGGCGACGGTTGCCGCCAGGACAAAGACGGTTACTTCTGGATCGTCGGCCGCATCGACGACGTCCTCAACGTCGCCGGCCATCGCATCGGCACCGCCGAAGTCGAGAGCGCCCTCGTCAGCAATCCCAAAGTCGCCGAAGCCGCCGTCGTGGGCCGTCCCGACGACCTCAAAGGCCAGGCCCTCGTCGCCTTCGTCACCCTCAAGACCGGCATCAAAGGCACACCCGAAGTCCGCGAAGAGCTCCGCCAACACGTCGCCAAAGAGATCGGCCCCGTCGCCAAGCCCGACGACATCCGCTTCGCCGAAGCCCTCCCCAAGACCCGTTCCGGCAAGATCATGCGCCGCGTGCTCAAAGAGATCGCCGCCGGCCGCCAGGTCAAAGGCGATGTCACCACCATGGAAGACTTCAACGTCATCGCCAAACTCTCCAGCACCGAGGAATGATCCTCTGGCAATGGGCGAGAGACGCGGGGCGCAAGGCGGGTAGTATGTTGCTATTGGCCCATCGCCTCCCGCCAAGAGCCTCGGGCCCCGAGTTGAATCATCTTGCCATTAGGCCTCCCCACTCGTATTTTCCTTCGCCCTTGGGCGCACCCATAGCTCAATTGGATAGAGCGGCTGACTACGGATCAGCAGGTTAGAGGTTCAACTCCTCTTGGGTGCACCACTTCTTAAAAGTTTCCTGTTTTTAGTTTCGAGTTTGGAGTTCCGCCTTTAGGCGGCTTCATGTGCCCTTGCCCCTGAAATTCAACCCTCATCATCAGCTTTACTAACTTTACTGCCCAAAAAATTTTTAAAAATCCAGTCACATTTAGTAGCAATCATCGCTGTGATTATTGTTATTATTGTGATTAGTGGTGGGGCGATCCCGCCCTGCGGGAGACGAGCCGTTCCCGGGATAGGAACATCGCGATTTTCAGCCAGATTCGGTAGGGCGTTGCTGCCGCCACGCCCTGACATTGCCCTCGTCTCCCCCACACAATTTTGCACCGATTGAGTCCGATTGAGTCGGATCCGAAATCGCATCCCGCCTCTTTTTGTCACCATCCACCCATCCAAATATCCACCAATCTTCACCACGTTTCACGTGGCAACCATCCCGCAACACGCAGCACGCATCGCCCATCGCCTTTGCCCCACCAGCCCCACATTAAACCAGTTACACCTTTAACTGATTCCCCTATTCCAAAGATCACTGCCGGTTTCCCGGCCAAACGAAACACTTATACCACGCCCGCCCCCGTTTGTAACCGTGATAGTCACGCTAAACGCATTTTCTTTAAAAAATATTTTCACCGCGCAACCAACTCATTAAAAACCATTTACAAATCTCCAATCCGCCAAAAACCGCAAAATCGCCTGCACAGCTTGTGCAGCCGATTTCCCAGTCGCTTTATATCCCGTCCTTGTCGGGCTGGTATCTCCCTGACATTGGAGAGTCCAAAGGTAAATTCGAACTCTACACCCGGCAATCGCGGATATACAAGCTGGCTGCCCGGGTGTCGGCGTGGATTTGATCCGGCAGGTCCTTGCCCGCCTGCAAAAGGAGAAAAGAATCAAAGCTCTCGGTACCGGCCGGGGGGCCAAATGGGAGAAACAAACTACGTATTAATTCAAAACTACGTATTAAACTACGTATTGAAAATCCAATCAGTTGACGCATCGTGTAATAAATACAAGTAATGGGATAAAGCATTTAGAACCCACGGTCGCATCCCTGACACCTGACAGTTGTGCCCCCATTCCGTATCCGCGTCTTTTCTTTGCTATCCTCCAACTGCAATAAGCCAAAACAGTTTATTGCGGAACCACGCGAAAGAATGCTGCGTTGTTTGTGAGCGCGCTGGGATCCGTGAGAATATAGGGTTGCGAAGCGGTTAATGTGATATTTGTGATCGTTGCCCAGTTTGTCCCGCCACTGAGAGAGGTTGCTTCTTGTATGGCATAGCTGGCCCCTACCGGGCCATATAAAATCAAACTCGGAACGCAGCGCTCCTCAAGAAAGCTCAAGCTGGCACTTGTGCTCACATTGGTGCCGACTGCATTGGAGGCAACTACATCATAAAGACCGAGATTCGTAACGCTGGTTGAGAGAATAGTATAGCCGCTATTGGTAGCACCGGCGATATTCGTGCCGTTGAATTGCCATTGATAATTCGGCGTAGGATCGCCGATAGCGTTAGCCGCAAACGAAACAGTAGCGCCTTGTGAACATATCACACTTGTGGGCTGTAAAGTAAACGAGGGACCAGCGTACGGGGAAGCATACGTAGGAGAACCATGTCCGCCCTTTGGTCCTTATTCTGATAATGCTTTCCGACGAACGGCGGATTGCCGAGGACATAACTGCATTGCGCGGGCGGTAGAACTGTTTTCCAGTCCAGCCGCAAAGCGTTCGCGCAATGAATGTGCGGTGATTTTTTGAGCGGCAGGCGCTGATAAAGCTGGCCGAAGACGGTGGAAATCTTCTGATTCATCTGGTGGTCCATCAGCCAGAGGGCAACCTCAGCGATTCGCGCAGGCCATTCCTCGATCTCAATCCCGTAAAATTGGTCCACGTCTACCTGCGACAAACGGTTTACTTCGTCGAGCGTGAGTTCCTTTTGCAACCGGCGTTCGCCTTTCGCTTCAACGGTCAGTAATTCTTCCAACGTTTCGAGTTCAAGCTGGCGGAGCTCGCGGTAGGTGATAACGAGAAAGTTGCCGCAACCGCAGGCGGGGTCAAGAAAGCGGAGGTCGCAAATCTTTTTGTGAAATTCTTCAAGCCGGGCATTGCGTCCGGTGGATTTATCCTTCTTGCGGGCTTCAAATTCGGCGCGCAGGTCATCGAGAAACAATGAACGGGCGACTTTGAGGATGTCGCGCTCGCTGGTGTAATGCGCGCCGATCTGCCGCCGTTCTTTCGGCTGCATGATGGATTGAAAGAGCGAGCCGAAAATAGCGGGCGAGATGCGCGACCAATCTTTCTGGCAACAACCGAGGAGCGCATTGCGCATATCACGATTGAAGTCCGCAAAGCCAAGATGTTCGCTGAACAGGTCGCCGTTGACGTAAGGGAAGGCGGCGAGCGTTTCATCGAGGTTTTTCTGGCGCTTGTCGGGTGCGGTGTTGAGGATCTCAAATAGTCGCGCAATCTTCTCGCCCAAATCAGAACCATCGGCGGCGGTGCGGTTCTCGATGAAGAGATGGAATGATTCACGTTCGAAAATACCGGTATCTTCAGCGAACAGACAAAAGAGGATGCGGACGAGAAAGCGTTCGAGGTCGTGTCCCTGGTATCCCCCGGTTTCCAGCGCATCGTGCAGGTCGCCAAGAATCTGGGCGGCCTCGATGTTGATGGGGTCTTCTTCCTTGTAAGTGTGCTGCTTGTAGCCAGGGATGAAGGCAAAGGCGTGGATGTGCCGGTGAAGCTCGGCCAGCGGAAATTCGATGGTGGTGCCGCGCCGTTTATCGAACAGCGGCAAATCGCGCTGATCCTCGGGCTCAAGGTCGTGCAGGGCAATGCGGGCAAAATCGGAAACGATGATGTAACGCGGGATTTCGGAGTGGCGGCCCTCGTTGGCGAGGTCCTGGATGTAATTGAAGGCCTGGGCTTTGGCTTTGCCGAGGTCTTCGCCAAAACTTTTGTGCTCAACGAGCAGCACACCGCGCCAGAGGAGGTCGATAAAGCCGTAGGTGCCGGAAAGGCGTTTGGCGGGTTCTTCAAAACTGGCGACGACGCGGCGTTTGATGCCAAAGACCTGAAAAAATTCGTTCCAGAAGGTCTGTTTCTCGGCGCTCTCGCTTTTGGCGCCCTTCCATTCGCCGGAAAACTTAATGGCGTTGTGTCGGATTTCGTTCCAACTGATCGGCATGGCGGGGAGCGTATTTCAAACAGGTGAAGGGGCAAGGGGAAAGAGCGGAGGATTGTTGGATGGTTGGATTGATAGGAGCGGCTCGCGAGGACTCTCGCCCCACCGAAAAATAGGATGCACGAGGCGGGCGGGGCGAAAGGGGATTTGGGATGCGCGATGCGATGGAATCTTAGAAAGATGATAGACGATGGAAAATACTTGCAACGATGCAGAGGAGAGTCAAAATCCGAAAAAACAGCCCACGCTGATCGCGGGCAAGAAGCCAAATAGGAAATCCCAACATAGACCAGTCCAAAGTCTGACGCTCTTGGGCGGAGCAGAAAGTTGAGTCTGATCAGGGGCACCAAGCAACATAAAGTTATGAAAAAAGCGATCCAAAAAACCACTGGTTGCAAAGCTGTTTGCGCTATGATCGCCATTCAGACAATCCTGGCTAACGTCTGTCTCGCAGATGCCGTTTGGAATGTGCAAAACACCTTTCCCCTGGGTGTTACCTCGCAAGATGTCACTTACGGCTATACGCTGACGATCACTAACGAAGACCATGTCACTGGAAATTTCACTGGTAGAGCTGCACATGATGGCCTTTCTTATCCGATATCCGGGAATACGACGGGGAATTCTATTTCATGGTATGACCCGGAGCTGTTGGGTTGCGGGGGAACACTTTCTGGCTCTATTGGTTCAAATGGAATGTTAGGTAGCGGAGGAGGTGCCCTCTCAAATTGCGGATCAGAGTGGTCGGCTATTTGGGGGGAATCTTCATGTCTTCAGTAATTTCAAAAACACGGGTGACATTGATTTTGTCGTCTGTTGGTTTTATCGAGCAGCCGAATACATACAAGGCACAAGGATTCAAGTCGGCTTGGTAGCAACTAACTCGATCACACAGGGTGAACAAGTGCCGCTTGTTTGGGGTTTATTGTTCGACCGTTTCAAAATCAAAATTCACTTTGCCCATCGCACTTTTGAATGGGAAAGCGAAGCGCGCGGCAAGGCACACGTTCACGTCGTCATCCTTGGATTCGGCGCATTCGATACAACCAACAAGCGTATCTATGATTACGAGTCAGAAAAAGTTACCGTTGTAACAGCCAACAACATCAGCCCATATCTTACACCTGGGCCAGATTTGTTTGTCACAAAACGCAGTAGGCCGATCTGCGACGTTCCGGAGATGCGTTGTGGCAATAAGCCAACGGATGATGGCAACCTGATTCTGACAGACGAAGAAAAGATCGCCTTTGTTAAAGATGAACCGGCGGCGAAGAAGTTTCTGCGCCGGTTCACTGGTTCAGAAGAATTCATAAACGGAAACATGCGGTGGTGTCTTTGGCTCAAAGACGCTTCACCAGGCGAGTTGCGATCTATGCCGAAGGTGATGGAGCGAGTTCAAAGGGTTAAAGAATTCCGGTTAAAAAGTACGGCAGAGCCAACCCAAAAAGCCGCAATGACGCCGACTTTGTTCTTTTATATTTCACAACCGACCACCGAATATATTCTTATTCCGGAAGTTTCATCCGAACGTCGGCAATACATTCCGATTGGTTTCGTGTCGAAGGATATCATTTCCGCAAACACAAATTTCCTGATCTGTTCGAATAGCTTTTATCATTTTGGTGTTTTGACCTCATCTATGCAGATGGCATGGGTCCGACAAGTTTGTGGTCGCCTAAAATCGGATTACCGTTATTCGGGAAGCATGGTTTACAATAATTTCCCGTGGCCGAATCCAACGCCGGAGCAACGCGAACGCGTCGAAGAAAAGGCCAAAGCAGTTTTGGTTGCTCGCGAGCCACATTTGCCTCCGAAGGGCCTGGCAACACTCGCCGACCTTTACGATCCTCTCTCCATGCCGCCAGCCTTGGCCAAAGCCCACGCCGATTTGGACCGTGCCGTCGAGAAATGTTATCGCTCCGAACCGTTTGACTCCGATCGTCACCGCGTTGAATTTCTTTTCTCCCTTTACGAAAAACTTACTGCGCCGTTGCTGCCAGCCACGCCAAAGACTAAAGGGCGGCGGTCACAGACCGCCGCTACAACGCCGCCATCCGGCAAACAAAAAACGCCCGGATTATACGCCCAAAAAATACCGCCCGGCAAAAGCACGCCGGAATCCGAAGCCGGCGCCGCCCATTTCTGGACCGCAAAAGAAGAACCGCCAAAATAAAGCATTGGGCCATGCCGGCGATTTTACATCTGAATCTGCACCGCGAATTTTTTGCCGCCATTGCAGCAAAAACCAAACGCATCGAATATCGTAGCCAAACGCCCTACTGGAAAAAGCGCCTGGAAAACCGGAAATACGATGTCATTCTATTCCGCAACGGCTACGCCACCAGCGCCCCGGAAATGCAGGTTGAATTTCGCGGCGTGCGTCGGTATGGAAAGGGCCGCAATGCCTATTACGCCATCCAACTTGGCCGCATCCTAAAGCTAAAAAGATGGAAAACCGCAAAGGGAAATCCCGATTAGCGCGCATTAGCGCAGATTAGCGGTTTAACTGCTTGCCAGCTTTTTCCCCATCTGCGTGCATTTGCGTTTACCTGCGGTTAAATTCCCCATCCGTGTTCATCAGTGTCCATCCGTGGTTAAAATAATTTTTCACTTGGACAGCCAATGTCCAACCCTCCGTGCGATGCTCACCCGCATTATGGGCTACCTAATTGAACTTGATGACCTGCGCAAACACGTCCGTTATCCCGCGCCCGGAGACCGTAAGCCCGAGCATGGGGAGAAGATTCCCGAACCGATCGAGGCTCCAACGAAATCCCAAGCCGGCTTCGTCCAGCCAGAATTAATTTTGGAGACGGAATGAGAAAGGTACCACTTATGTCACTGCAACTGTTCACGAGTATATCGGTCTCGGAAAGCGCGGCATTCAGTTCGAAGTTTGGGAGAAATGGAAGCGTACTGATCGCAAACCCGGCACCCTGACCGTAAACGTCGGCGGACTAAGATGGCGTCCACAAAACGGGAAACTATCTAAACAAAAGAATTGGACCACGTATCCGAACTTTTTGGGTAAAATTCGTGTCAATTCGCGAAATTCGCGTAAAAGGTCTTCTGCACCCTGCCAGCCGAGACCCGCATCCCCCCTTATTTAACCAATCACCAGCCTAGAGCGGTTCAGCAAAAACTGTAGCCAGCGCGGAGTGAGGATTTTTGGCTTTTGGCGAGGCTTTGGCGAAGGCGCATGCCCGCAGTGGCCTGTAACTGAGCCGAAACGAAGCCAAAAGCCAAAAAGACCACTCAGGCCTTGGCTGTCGGGCGGCTATGGTTTTTGTTGAACCGCTCTAATTCCATTCGTCATTCGGAATTCGTCATTTGGATTGTTGTAAACCATCCAGTTCGTATGTTCCATGGTCGGTGGAAAATCCCGAAAGATGTAGTATATTGCTTCGGCTCTGATGGCAGGTCCATCTGTGCAACTGGTTCCTCCGATTGTTCAGGTTTCTCCCTGTCATCCGGGCCACCTTACCCCAACTAAACACTAAAAACCCAAAATTAAAAACTCCTCGCCTTCCCACCGACCCCGCCCCCCATCCGTGTCAATCCGCGTAATCCGCGTAAAAAGTTTCACGCGTCTTAATCATTTCTTAATCCGCATCAACCATATTTAGCCATCGCTCATTTAACAATCACCCATTTGACCAATCACCTATTTAACCCATTTAACGAACACCATTTGACACAGGGCATTTGCAGCGTTTACTCTAAATTTGTCTCCCCGCGAAATAGCAGGGAATAAAAAACCGTGGCTGAAAAAGACGATTATCTCGTAGACATGTTGGCGGACCTCGGGTTCGTCACGCCCGAACAGGTCGCAACTGCGCGCACCGAAGCCCTCGGCGCCGGCGTCGGCGTCGTCGATTACATGATCGCCAACAAGGTCGTCCGCCCGGCGGATGTCACCCAGGCCAAGGCCGCCCATTTCGGCGCAGAAGTCGTCAACCTCGGCGCCGTCAAAGTCGAAGACGATGTCATCAACGCCGTTCCGCGCCACATCGCGCGCAAGTATCGTGTCATCCCCGTTTACAAACACGATAACACCCTGACCATCGCCATCGCCGATCCGTCCGACCTCGCCACCATCGATTCACTTTCGCACCTGCTCAAATGCGAGATCAACCTCCAGGTCGCCTCCGAGCAGGACATCGAATCCGCGCTCAACAAATATTACGGCGGCGGCAAGCAGACCCACGTCGACAAGATCCTCCAGGACATCACCTCCGGTGAAGTGGATATCGGCGGCGGCCCCGGTTTCGATGACGCACCCATCGTGGCCGAAGAAGACGCGCCCCTCATCCGCCTGGTGAACCAGATCATTGTCGATGCGTTCAAGATGCGCGCGTCCGATATTCACCTCGAACCGCTCTCGAAAAAATTCCGCCTGCGATACCGCATCGACGGCATGATGCATGAGATGAAGAACCCGCCCAAGCGGTTGCAGGCCACCATCATCGCCCGCTTGAAGATCCAGTCCAACATGTCCATCTCGGAACATCGGATTCCGCAGGACGGACGCATCCAGACCTCCGTCGGCGGCAAAGTCATCGATCTCCGCGTATCCTGTCTCCCCACCAACCATGGCGAAAGCATCGTCATGCGTATTCTGGATAAAGAAGGTTTGAAGCTCGGTCTCCCTGAACTCGGCTTTTTCACCGACGACCAACAAACCTTCGAACGCATCATCGGTTTGCCCGACGGCATCCTCCTCGTCACCGGCCCTACCGGTTCCGGCAAGACCACCACACTTTATTCCTGCCTCAATTTCATCAACCGTCCCGACCGCAAGATCATCACCGTCGAAGACCCCGTCGAATATGTGCTGGCCGGCATCAACCAGGTGCCCGTCAGCGAAGCCGTGGGGTTGACCTTCGCGATGGCCCTGCGCGCCATGCTCCGCCAGGCGCCCAACGTCATCATGCTGGGGGAAATCCGCGACCTTGAGACCGCGTCCATCGCCATCAACGCGTCCCTCACCGGTCACTTGGTCTTCTCCACCCTGCACACCAACGACGCCCCCGGCGCCGTCACCCGTTTGATTGATATCGGTGTAAAACCCTTTTTGGTCGCCAGCTCCACCCGTTGTCTCATGGCCCAACGCCTCGTCCGCAAGATCTGCAAACAATGCGGCCAGTCCTACACCCCGAGCGAAGGCGAAATCCGCGCCCTCGGCCTGGATGCCGAAGCCGTCAAGAACGCCAACTTCCGCCACGGCAAAGGCTGCGCCAATTGCTCCAACACCGGGCATCGCGGGCGCATGGGCATCTTTGAGATTTTCGTCATCGACGACGAAGCGCGCAAACTCATCTACGAAAAAGTCCCGTCCTCCGTCCTCCGCGCCCGTGCGCGCGAGATGGGCATGCGGACCCTGCGCGAAGACGGCATCCGCAAGGTCTGCGCCGGGTTGACGACGCCGGATGAAGTCATCCGCGCCACCGTGGGAGACGTGGATTGATATATATACATATATATATGAGAAGGACTACGGCGGGCGCGCAACGATTCACCGGTTGGCCGGTCTAAACAGAAGAATGAATTTAACGGTTTTAACGTTTTAACGAGTTACGACTTATATGGGTTATTCGATGTCAGATTTGTTGCAGTTGGTGGTGGCGGAAGGAGCATCCGACCTGCACATCCGCTGTTCCACGCCACCGACGATTCGCGTCCACGGCATTTTGCACCGCGTGGAAGGTCCGTCCTTGAACCCCGAGGACACCGAGGAATTGATGCGCAGCATCACCTCCGAGGACAACATCCAGCACGTCCGCGAACGCGGCGGCGCCGATTTCGGTTTTGCCTTCGGTGAAGCCGCCCGTTTCCGCGTCAGCGTGTTCAAGGAAAAAGGCAACTTCGCCATGGTCCTCCGGCAGATCCCCAGCAAGCTCCTCACCATGGAGCAGATCGGCATCCCGCCGTCCGTCAAAGAACTCCTTTATAAGCCGCGCGGACTTTGTCTCGTCACCGGCCCGACCGGTTCCGGCAAAACGACCACGCTGGCTTCGATGATCAACATCATCAATGAAGAGCGCGATGAGGCGCACATCATCACCATCGAAGACCCCATCGAGTATTATCACAAGCACAAGAAAGCGCTCGTCACCCAGCGCGAAGTGCACGTGGACGTGCCCAATTTCGCCGAAGCCCTCCGCCGCGCCCTGCGGCAGGACCCCGACGTCATCCTCGTCGGTGAGATGCGCGATTTGGAAACCATCGAAGCCGCCATCACGGCTGCCGAAACCGGTCACTTGGTCTTCGGCACCCTGCACACCACCGGCGCCGCCAAGACCATCGACCGTATCACTAACGCCTTTCCCACGAACCAGCAGGAAATGGTGCGCATCCAGCTTTCCACCGTCATGCAGGCGGTCATCTCACAATTGCTCATCCCGCGCATCGATAAGCCCGGCCGCGTCGCGGTGTTCGAGATCATGATCAACACGCCGTCCATCGCCGCGCTCATCCGCGATAATAAGACCTTCCGTATCCAATCGGACATCCAGACCGGCGCGAAGTGGGGCATGGTGACGCTCGATTCATTCCTCATGGAAAAATATCTTGCTGGCATGATCGCCCGTGAAGAAGTCATCACCAAGGCGCAGGACCCGGTGACCATCCAGGCAAAATTGCAGGAAATGGAAATGGCGCAGACCGGCGGCAAGTCGTCGCAGGCGCCTCCTCCGCCCAAAGCGGCCTGACCTATGGCAGAAGAAAATCTACATCCATTGCTGGGGTTGCTCAAAGAGCAGGGGCTCATCGATGACATCCAGCTTGAAGAAGTCGTTGCGGAAAACAAACGCAGCGGCACCAGCGTTTACCAGATTTTGCAGGACACCGGCATCATCAAAGCCGACCAGATGCTCAACCTCATCGCCGGCCAATTGGGCACTGAGGTGGTTTCCCTTCGCGAGAAGGAGATCCCCATCGACGTCCTCGAGCTAATCCCCGCCAACACCGCCCGCATGTACCAATGCATCCCCGTGGGCGTCAGCAACGGCACCCTGCGCGTGGCCTTCGCCGATCCTTTCAATCCTGCCCGCGTCGATGAACTCGGTTTCATCGTCAAAAAAGATATTCATCCCGTCGTCGCCGACCCCGGCGAGATCCAAAAAGTCATCGATCGCAGTTACGGCGAAGACGCCGCCGAAGACGTTGACGAACTGCTGAAGGAACTCGGCCAGGACGAAGATCTCGTCAAAGAAGTGGAGCAGGTGAAAGCCACCGATGACGAAGCCATCATGGCCCAGTTGGCCGACGCCGCCCCCATCGTGCGGTTCGTGAACCTCGTCCTCTTCCAGGCCATCAAAGACCGCGCATCTGATATTCACTTCGAACCTTTTGAGACTGAATTCCGCATCCGCTACCGCGTGGACGGCGCTCTCTATGAGATGTCGCCCCCGCCCAAGCACCTCGCGCTGCCCGTGATCTCCCGTCTCAAGGTCATGGCCAACCTGAACATTTCCGAACGCCGTTTGCCGCAGGACGGGCGCATCAATCTGACCCTCGGCAACAAGACCGTCGACTTGCGTGTGTCCACCTTGCCCACCCAATTCGGCGAATCAGTCGTGTTGCGCGTGTTGGACCGTTCCTCCGTGAACCTGGACATGAAATCGATCGGTTTGCCCAAGGCCGTCCAGGAATACGTGGCCGAAGTCATCCAGCGCCCCAACGGCATCTTCGTCGTCACCGGCCCCACCGGTTCCGGCAAAACCACGACTCTCTATTCCTGTCTGCGCGAGGTCAACGCCCCTGACTCCAAACTGCTCACCGCCGAAGACCCCGTCGAATTTGATATCGAGGGCATCATGCAGGTCGCCATCAACGAAGGCGTGGGCATGACCTTCGGCAAAGCCCTGCGCTCCTTTTTGCGCCAGGACCCGGACATCATCATGGTGGGTGAAATGCGCGACCTTGAGACCGCCCAGATCTCCATCCAGGCCTCGCTCACCGGTCACTTGGTCTTGAGCACCCTGCACACGAACGACGCGCCCGGCGCCGTCACCCGTCTGGTCGACATGGGCGTGGAACCGTTCCTCATCTCCTCCACCCTGATGGCCGTGCTCGCCCAACGGCTCGTCCGCACCATCTGCAAAAACTGCCGCACGCCTTTCGAGCCCACGGAAAACCAGTTGGCCATGCTGAACCTTTCGCCGCATGACCTCGGCGACAAAGTCTTTTATTACGGCCGCGGCTGCCAGAACTGCAATGACACCGGTTACAAGGGTCGCAAAGGCATCTTTGAGCTCCTCGTCATCAGCGAAGCCATCCGCACGCTCATCAATGAGCGCGCGCCCACGATCGTTATCCGGCAAAAGGCCGTCGAACTTGGCATGGTCACCCTCCGTGAGGACGGCTTGCGGGGAATCTTCGAAGGTGATACTACTATTGAAGAAGTCGTCAAATATACCTAACGCTCCACTGTTATGCCGAAATTCAGTTATGTGGCCATGGACAATCGTGGCAAAGAAACCAAAGGCACGATAGAAGTCGCCACCCAAAACGAGGCGATCGGCCGCGTGAAGGAGATGGGTCTCTTCCCAACCAAGATCGTCGAGGTGGACAAGGTCAAGGAGAAGGGGAGCGACAAGAAAGCCAAGGGGGCCAAACCCGTTGCCAAAGGCGGCAAGAAAAAAGCTGCCGGAATCCAGATCAAGATTCCCGGCTTTAGCGGCAAGGTTAAGCCCAAAGTCCTCACCACGTTTACCCGCCAGTTGGCCACGCTCGTGGATGCCGGTCTGCCGCTGTTGCGCGGCTTGCGCGTGCTGGAAAAACAGGAACGTAACGTCACTCTAAAAAACATCATCGGTGAGCTGGCCGTCAGCATCGAAGGCGGCAGCACCTTTTCCGAAGCGCTCGCCCAGCATCCCAAGGTTTTCAATCGCCTGTTCGTGAACATGGTCAAGGCCGGCGAACTGGGCGGTGTGCTCGAAGTCGTGCTAACGCGCCTGGCCGAGTTCATGGAAAAAGCCCAGAAGATCAAAGGCAAGGTCAAGTCGGCCATGTTCTACCCTGTTGCTGTGCTCGTCGTCGCCGTCGGCATCCTGATCCTGCTGATGACCATGGTCGTGCCCAAGTTCAAAGAAGTGTTCGCCGGCATGTTGGAAGGCCAGTCCATGCCGGGCTTCACCCTCTTCGTCCTCGCGGTCAGCGATATGATCAAGAACAACCTCCTGATGACCCTGGCCGCCTGTATCGCCTTCGTGATCGGCTTCATGCTGTTCATCAAAACAAAGTTAGGGAGAAAACTGTACGACAAGTTCCAGCTGAAGATGCCGGTTTTGGGGCCGGTCATCAGCAAGGTAGCCATCTCGCGGTTCACCCGCACGCTGGGCACACTGGTCAGCAGCGGTGTGCCCATTTTGCAGGCGCTCACCATCGTGAAAGATACCGCCGGCAATGTCGTCGTCGCCGAAGCCGTCAGTGCCGTGCATGAAAGCGTGAAAGAAGGTGAGACCATCACCGCCCCGCTCGAAGCTTCCGGCGTGTTCCCGCCCATGGTCGTCAGCATGGTGGACGTCGGCGAACAGACCGGCGCCCTGCCGGAAATGTTATTGAAGATCGCGGATAACTTTGACGAAGAAGTGGATAACGCAGTGGCGGCCATGACCTCTCTGTTGGAACCCATCATGATCGTGTTCCTGGCCGTCATCGTCGGCAGCATCGTCATCGCCATGTTCCTGCCGCTCATCAAGCTCATCCAAACCGTCGGTGAACCCGAAGGTGAAAAGGGCGGCGGCGCCGAATAAGCCTCAAATTTGGGCCATCAGGCTTGCCTGATGGCCCCTTTTTCTGTAGAAGTTTAAAAATAATTTGACGAATTGGTCGCCTAGGTGTAAATACATTGTAATCACATTGCATGGGCGATTGATATACGTTCCGTATGGATTTTGACTGGAACAATACGCCCTTTAGCATTGAAGGCTCTTTGACCCAACGGGATATAGAAGAATCCTTTGAGGATCCCTTTGGCGTGAAGTTGCTGCCGGATTCGGCCCGATTTGCCGTCCAGGCGCGCTACTTCAACATCGGGATGTCCGCCGGGGGCGTAGGGATCTTCAGCGTGTACCGGACGAACGGTAAGCAGATCCGGGTGATCTGTGCGCGGCCGCTCGAACCCGAGGAAAGATTGTTTTACCAGCGCAAGATGGAACAGACGTTGTCGTAGAAAAAACTAGAGACTGGAGAGCGGCGGGCCGTGACTCGAAACCCGAAACTCAAAACTCGAAACTGACCAAAGATGCGAGCGATCACCAAATGGGAAGACGTGCCCATCTTTGACAGCGAAGAGGCGGAGGCGACGTTCTGGTCTGAGAGCAAGCCCGACCTGCGGTTGATGGAATCCGCGATGTCCGGCAGCAATGAATCGTCCGAGTCGGTGACCATCACGTTGCGCATCGACCCGCGGATGCTGGCGCGGATCAAACGGCTGGCGCGCTCGCGGTACTTGAACTACCAGAGCATGATCAAGCAATGGTTGAGCGAGCGGATGGAAGACGAAACGCGCGAGCGATAATTTTATGAGCAGGGAAAAAATTCAACGGATGGATGGAACCACGAAGGCCGCGCCGGGCAGTTCCGCCTTCACCCTCATCGAGTTGCTGGCGGTCATCGTGGTCATCGCGCTGCTCGCGGCGCTCATCGTGCCCTTGACCGCCATGGCGGTGAAGAACATGAAAGTGGCCCGGGTGGAGACCGAATTGAAAGACCTCGAAACCACCATCAAGAATTACAAGGACACCAAAGGATTCTACCCGCCAGATAATCCCTACAGCTTCACCACGAACCAGTTGTTCTATGAATTGAACGGTGCTTATTACGATGCGACTTCGCAAAGATATTGGCCGATGTATGACACCAACGTTACATTTCAGTGTACGGTGGCGGCCTACACGAATGAATTTAATGTGGGAGGAATTGTGAATTCGTCCCAAAACCTTTCGGAATCCCCCGTCTTCACCCATAATTTTTCCCAGAAACAAATCGCTACCAACATCGATGGCTTTGTATTGCTCTATTGCACCGTGCATAACGCGGATGGCAACCTGGTGACGTGGAATTATAATTCTTCGAACCCGACCAATAACCCCACGTCATTCGACCTGTGGGTGGACCTGACCCTTCGCGGCAAAACGCACCGGTTCTGTAACTGGAGCAGCACGCCGATCGTTTTCTGAATCGAACAGGAATTTGATCATGACCATTACACCTGAACAAAAAGCGAACCGGATACCTGTTATCTGGATCGAGCGCGTGTGGTGCCCACAGATCACCGTGCGTGATTGCCCTCCCGCCCGGACAACCCGGCGTCGTGAAAACAGAGATTGGACTGCGCCCCGCCGCAGGGTATGCTCGTCAGACACATTGTTGAAAACAACCATCCAGAGACCAAGATTATGAAAGTGTTGCGCCAGGTTCCGGAACGTTCACGGGGGTTCACCCTCATCGAGCTCCTTGTGGTCATATCGATCATCGCCATTTTGGCCGCGATGCTCCTGCCGGTCATCTCCCGCGTCAAAGTGAAGGCGCAGGTCTCCCAGGCCAAGACGGATGAATACAACATCAAGGCCGCCATCAGCCATTATGACACCGAATACAGCCGCCTGCCGGATGCCACCAATCGGGATACCACCTTCGGATATACCGGACCCGTGCCGGGCGTCGGCACAAAATTGGCCGCGCCGCTCGATGTGGCGATCGAACCGACCAACAATAACATCATGTCAATCCTGCTGAATGAAAACGTGCTGGCGAACCTGAACCATGTGCGCAATCCGCAACAGAATGTGTTTTTTGACGGCAAGCGCAATTCGAGCACCGACGAAGCCGGCATTTCTACCACCGACTGGCAGTTCCGCGATCCGTGGAGAAACCCCTACATCATCACGCTGGACCTGAATTATGACGGTAAATGCTATGACGAAGTTTATCGGATGAAGGCAGTTTCACAGGCTTCGGCGGGTAACCCGATCGGTCTCAATGGATTGAACAACGAATCATCTTCCAACGGCAACTCAGACGATTACGTTTACAAAGGTGATGTGATGATTTGGTCGATGGGCCCGGATGGGCAGGCAGTGCCGGACAAAGCCGCCAACACCGACGTTAATAAGGACAATGTGCTCGGCTGGTGAGGTTTTTATGCGTCGCGTTCTCCAATCTCCATCCCGCCGCCGCCAGGCGTTCACGCTGATAGAACTGCTTTCGGTGTTGATCATCATCGGGTTGATCGCGGCCATTGGGCTGCCAGCCATCAAAGGCATGGGGAAATCGCAGAACGATATCGCCGCCCAGCGGCAGTTGCTGGATGACCTCGCGCGTGCGCGCCAGCTTGCCATCGCCAACCGCTCACAGGTTGCTATCGTGTTCGTGCCGCCGCAGGTGTTTTACCCGAACAACCAGGCGGCCAATCCTGATTGGATTGATCCCGGCATTACACCGCTGGCGCCTAATAAGCCTTTGGGCCCCATTGGCTCGCTGACCTATACAAACCTGCTCGCATCACAATATCGTGGCTATGCCATCCTTTCGGACCATCGCGTGGGGGATCAGCCCGGGATGCACACCAAGCGCTATCTTTCTGAATGGCGCATTTTGCCGGATGGTATTTTTATATCTACCAATAAATTTTGGCGCGTGCCGGCATTTGTCGGTGATGAAGTGATGGGGAGGTTCTCTACCAACCTTGTCCCATTTCCGCTGGCCACCAATACTCCCCGTAATCTGCCCATGATTGTTTTTGGTGCGAACGGCGGCTTAACAAACAACAGTGACATGGTCATACCGCTGGCGCGGGGCAGTATCTTTTATGCACGGGACGCGAATGGCATCCTCATCCAGGGAGCGCCGGATGTCCTGGAAAACCAGCAAAGCAACTCCATTTCGGTATACAGCCATATCCGGATCGACTGGTTGACGGGCCGGGCGCGGGTGGAACAGCCGGAGATACAATGAGCATGCGCAGGGTCTATCGAATTCCAAACCAAAGCGGGGCAGGGTTCACGCTCATCGAGATCGCGTTGAGCCTCACCATCATCGCTTTTGCGCTCATCGCCATCATCGGCGTGCTGCCGCACGGCATGCGCGTGCAAAAGGACAACCGCGAGGAGACCATCATCAACCAGGACGCCGTCTATCTCATGGATATTTTGCGCAGTGGGTCGCGTGGGGCGGATGACCTCACCAATTACGTCTTCGGCATTGTGTTGAACACTAATATGTCGGGGCCGACCATGACCTATGTGAACCCCACGCTGGCCGCGTCATTTGGTTTCACGAACATCCAACCCCTCCCGTTGAACAGCGGGTCGAACATCGTCGGCCTGATGAGCATCCCCAAATATCGCGACGACGCCACGAACACCGTGACGGTCTATATGTTGTCCATCAGCGGCAACGCGTCCGACCAGCCCCCGCAGTTCACCACGGCCATCCGCGACATGGCTTTTGGTTATCGGCTGACCGCTGAGATATCGCCGTATTTCTCGGAGCTCCTGACTACGAATATTTGGACGCTTAATAATGCCATCGGGCAAAATCTCCATACAAATCTCTACGAACTGCGCCTCACCTTCCGCTGGCCCTTGCTGCCGGATGGCAGTGTGGGCTCGGGAAGGTATACCTTCCGCACGCTCGCTTCCGGGACCATGACCGTCAACCCCGCTACGATTGTGGGCCCAGACCTTTTCTTTTTGCAGCAGTCAACCTTTAGCCAGGCGTTCTCGGAGTGAAAGCAACCTTTACATATCGGATGGGCCGCCGGGCCATGCGCGCGTTCACGCTGGTGGAGATGCTGGTCGTCATGTTGCTCTTGAGCATCATCGTGTTCGGCTTGATGGCCATGTTCGGTGAAACGCAAAAAGCTTTTCGCCAAAGCCTCACCCAGACGGATGTGCTGGAAGGCGGACGGGCCGTGGCAGATATGCTCAGCCGCGAGCTGAGCACCATGACGCCGTCCTATGGCAGCCAGGTGACAAATTTTTACGCGCAGATACCCGGGTTCGCGCCCGTATCGCAGACTTTGCCTGGCGGAAATTCGGTGCCCCGCACCAATACCCTCGAGAACTTCTATTTCCTTGGGCGCGAGAACCAGAAATGGATCGCCTACGGTTATTGTTTCACCAACACGGTGGATGGCGCGGCCACGCTGTTCCGTTTTTACGAGGAAACGAACGTCAACGCCAATCCGGCCCCCATGTGGGCGGACTTCATCCAGCAGGCGAACATGCGCTTCGTCACCACCAACATCCATCGTGTGATGGATGGCGTGGTGCAGATGCGCATCCGCGTGTATGACACCAACGGCATGCTGCTGGCTCGCAATCTCACGAACACGCCGGACAGTAATTTGGGGTTCATCAAGTCAGATATACAAACGTCCGGCCTGTACGGCCTCGTTCCGGGCGAGGTCGGGCTGTATATCTTGAAGAGCAACGCGGTGCCGGCCTATGTGGAATTTGAGCTGGGCATCCTCGAGAAGCGTGCCTACGAGCGATTCAAATCCCTGCCGGACCATGCGTCGCGCGTCAACTTTTTGGCGAACCAGGCCGGCCTGGTGCACCTGTTCCGCCAGCGGATACCCATCCGCTCCCTGGATTTTTCAGCGTACCAATGAACGTCAATAAACAGATTTTTGGAAATGGATCCGGACAAAGATCCACCGCGATGGCTTTGGTCATCACGCTCATCCTGCTCTCGCTCATCACGTTCATGACCGTGACGTTCCTCATCATCAGCCAGCGCGAGCGCGGTTCCGTGAGCACCACGAGCGATGCCACCACCGCGCGCTTCGCCGCCGATGCCGCCCTCGAACGCGCCAAGGCCGAGATCCTCGCGCCCATCCTCGCCATCACCAACGACCAGGCCTACGACATCCTCGTCTCCACCAATTACATCAGTCGTGATGGCTTTGTTGGCCTGCCGTACCTCACCAATTGGAATGTGAATTATGATTTCAATGCCTCGATTGCCGGCAATCCACCCCTGACCGCCGGCGACCTCCAGACCAACATCGCCAATCTCTTGTACGACCCGCGCGCGCCGGTCTATATGCAGACCAATCCGCTTTTCCCCGGGCAGGAATTGCGGTTTTATGTGGACCTTAACCGCAACGGCCGGTTTGAGACCAACGGCTGGTGGCCGGTGCTGAGCGGGGTTGCCACCGCGCCTACTTATGATTTGTTGGGTTCTAACGTAGCACTCAATGCAATGTCGCCGCCGAACGTCCTGAGTAATTACTTCACCGGCGACCCGGAATGGGTCGGCCAGTTGGAACATCCGGACCAGTTCCATTCCAGCTCCAACCGTTTCACCTCGCGCTGGGCCTTTATCGCCATCCCCATCTCAAAGACGCTGGATATCAATTATATCGATAATCAGGCAATGGCGCCCCGGGACCGACCTATACTAAATTCGGAAGGATTTTATAGAAACCAGGGCGTTGGTTCATGGGAAATCAACCTAGCCGCATTTTTTGTCGACCTGAATGCGAACGTTTGGAACCCATCAGCGAATCCATACTTTTATAGACGTCCGGTGGACGGTAATCAAAATTCCGGCGCTGCCTTTGAAGACGCGGTGGTGATAAAAAATTACCGCTATAACCAAAATCGCGCTTTACTTAAGACCTTTAATCAACTCTACGGGCCTGTAGGTTCATCGACCATTTTGAATGACAATATTGACGAGTATTCAGATGGTCCGCTCCAGATCACAACCGCCGTAACTAATGACAACGATACCATACTTAATTCTCAAACCGTGGGATGGGCGGGAGCAGATAATACCAATCATATTTTTACAACCCAGGATTATTTCGACACGAATAACATACTGGTCCAGGGAGCGGGATTTGTATCCCGCTTGAAGCCGTCTGCTTTATCTGCGAATCCAAATAACACTTACGACCGCTACACGTATTACCGCATGCTCTCGCAGATGGGGACGGATTCGCGGGCCGAGCGGGGCAAGATCAATATCAATTATGTGAACGTGGATGGGCAGGGCAACATCATCCCCATGCTGGCCACCAACTTCGTTCGCTGGGGAGCACTGCAATTCTTCACGAATGCGGCCGACCATTTGTTGCGCACCTACACGACCGAATGGTTCAAACAAGACCCGTCCAATTATCTCGCAACCTTCTACAACATCCACACGAATTTTTATTTCGGCAATTCTCCGAACTTCGCGAACCTGCCTTACTTTACAAACAATCCGTATGGCTGGGGCCTCACGAACATTCCGTTTTACGGGATGACCAACACCATTCCGTCCTTCGGTCTGACGAACATCCCGGTTTTTATAAATCAAAAGCCGGTGTATTCAGCCGCAGTGCATCGGGTGTTGCAGTTGGCCGCCAATATATTCGATGCCACCACCAATCGCCCGGATACAACTTATCCGTATCTGCCTTCCGTGTTCCGGCCCGTCTACAGCAGAGACATCAATACTAACGTCTATATATCCGGGTTCTTCGAGGAGTTAAACACGCTAAGCCTAGACCTCCCGTATGAGAATTTTGGCGATCTGCCGTTGGGCACCACCACAAATAGAAATATCTATGGCATGCCATGGGTAATTGGCGCGAAAAAGGGTTATCCTAATTTCAACCAGGCATCTTTCCGCACGGATGTTTTCCTGCAGCGAGTCCTTCTCCTGACCAAGGCGCATGCGGGAGATGCCTCGCTCCAAAAAATTGAACAATTATGGGACCTTGATGTTTCCAATACGGTGCAGATGAGTGCCTGGAATTCATATACGCCAACATTCCCGCGTCCTCTGGAACTGCGGATGACGAATGAATCCAGTTATCTAGTTTCTACAACTCCAAACGCCAGTGGTGATTTAGTCCCGTTCAGTTGGATAACTGTTTTTGGGCTTGGAACAAATGGCATGAACATCACTTCATGGCGGGGTTATGGCGGTACTATACCCGCAAGAGCGACCATCCAGATGTCCAGTGGCGGGCCAATCGTCACTAACGCGACCTTTGCATTGCGGGATCGCAGCGACACCTTGCTTGCGACTCCTTTCTTATTTTCTTCGACCAATGTCTCATATAATTCCGGATTCGCGAACGAACCCATGCCCCAAATGTATCTTATCACTAGCAACCGGTTCCGGTTTGCGCTTATAGACAAATCCGTAATCCCCAATCGCGTGGTGGACTATGTTAATCTCGATATGTCCAGCAACGTTTTTAATATATCCGGTACGATAGCCTCGCTTGCGACATGTCCGGACCCCAACGCAATACCCATCCATATGAGCGACTTTTGGTGCACAAACGCTATTCCAGTGCAGAAGAATTATCCCTTTGACAGAACTGAAGGAGTGAATTTCCAGATTCGGGTTAGTCATGGTGATTATACTGCTGGTTCAATTCCAACCACCGTTTGGGATGATCCGAACCAAAGCAACGAAATCAGCAGTTTCGCGGCATTTGTAGATAACAATGATAAAACCAGCACCTACAAACAAACGCCTTTCAACCCATATTTCGTGACCAATATCATTTCAACCTGGCAGGCAAATGATCCGCTAGTTCACTACACATTGGATGACTTGAGATACAATGCTACATTGGTAGGTGATCTTTGGGGTGCGAGTACTAATACCCCCACAAAAAGATACCACCCCTGGCAGTATGATACTGGCACCTCGCAAAATGATCCGGATAATCAGATGTCAAAAAAAGATCCGATGATCAGGACGTCGGATGATTGGGATTTCCCCACCAATGTTATCCCAAATGTTGGTTGGATCGGACGGGTGCATCGTGGCACGCCATGGCAGACTGTTTATTTGAAAGCCGCGGTTCCGAGCATAACGGACTGGCGGTTATGGTCAGGCCATCCAACCAACTTTCCGGCCATGTATACATTACCATCCCAAGACCGACTTTTGTTCGATGTATTCACCACGGCGATAAACGACAATGCCACGAGAGGCCAGCTATCTGTGAATCAATCCGGTCTTGCCGCGTGGTCGGCCGTTTTATCCGGTGTGATTGGCATCACCAACAACCCGGATGGTTCCCTGGGCCCGATCATCATCCAACCGGCTGCGCTATCGTCGGAAGTCGCCCAAATTGTTCAAAGCATCAACGCGGTCCGGGCTTCCTCCAATCTTGTTACTGCTGCGGATATATATCCGAACAAACAATTTGCACATGAAGGGGATGTTTTGGCTGCGCCTATATTGACGGATAATTCGCCATACATTGTCACAAATTACGTCGATGGGGCTGGTTATATTCTTACTCCCAGGGATGAAGTTTTCGAGCGCATCCCGCAACAGATCATGGGATTGCTGACCCTGAAACATGAGCCGCGTTATGTCATCTATGCCTTTGGCCAGGCATTGCGACCGGCCGACCATTCCATTGTGATGAGCGGGCCGTTGTTCGGGCTTTGCACCAATTACCAGGTGACCGGAGAAACGGTAACCCGCGCAGTCGTGCGCATCGAGAACGCGCCGAGGCCGGGCGAGCCGAACAAATCGCCACGTGCTGTGATCGAGAGCTTTAATATTTTGCCGCCGGACTGATAGTGTGATTAATTGGAAAGTGATACTTTTATGCGTCTGAGACGTACATTGACGTGGGTATTTTTGAGCCTTCTCATATTTGGAGGCGTCTATTTTCTGTTGCGTTCAGGCGAGCATGCCCGGATACGCCAGGCGCAGGTCATAAAACCTGCAGTCGCTAAAACAATCGCGGTGACGCCCAGCGCCGGCCCCGCCACTCCCTTGGCTCGAAAAGCCGCCAATCCGGCAGAGACCAACAAATTTGCCTATCGTTTGAGCAATACCGAGCTGCCCATGAGCAAGTTGCTGCGGAACGACAATGCCATCCTGCTGGAAAACGCATTGATCGATACTTCCAAGCCCCTCGATTTCAAGATTCCAGACTGGTTGAAAGCCAAGGGCGACCCGGGCAGTTACATTGTTCAATCGCGCGGGCCGGCGACGACTTCCTTCCGCCTAGCCATCCAGGGCGCTGGCGGTTCCATCGTTTCCTATATCCCCAATAACGCTTATCTCGCCCGGTTGTCCTCCGCGGAGGCGGATGCGCTGCGGCAGGATGCCACCGTGCAGGCGGTGATTCCTTTTGAGCCTTATTACAAATTGCGTTCGAGGCTGCTGGGCCTAGCCGTGGACCAAAAACCGATGCCATCGGAAGCGAAAATCCACGTCTTGCTTTATGCGGACTCGCAGGCGGCGACCGAGGAGCAGATCAAGAAGACCGGTGCGCAGGTATTGAGCGAGGATCAATCACCCTTCGGTCCGTTTTTGGTCGTGGAACCCACGCCAGACAGCCTGGCAACCATCGCCGGGATGCCCGGCGTGGCCTTGATGGAACCGCACTTTGACCCGACGCCGATGAACGACCTGGCGCGGGCACGCATCGGGGTGGCGCGTAATTCAACGGTGGCAACCAACTACCTCGGTTTGACCGGGGCGAACGTAGTAGTGGAACTTGCTGATACCGGTGTGGATGCCACGCATCCGGATTTGTTGGGCAGAGTGTTCTGGGATGTCGCGGGACTTCAAACGGACACTGTGGGCCACGGCACGCACGTAGCTGGTACGATTGCCGGCAATGGGTCAATGTCCAGCACAGTTACTTATGCAAGAGGCTCACCGACGGTTTCTGGAACTGCGCCCCTTTATGACCCCAGTCAGTTCCGGGGTATGGCAACCAATGCGCAGTTGGCGGTCACCAGCTTTAATTTCGGCAATGCGCATGTCCAGAAATTTGCCGCGCGGAACAAAGCGCGCATCTCGAACAACAGTTGGGGTTACGTGGGTGATTATTCTTATGACCTGTTCGCCGCGAGCTATGATGCGGCGGTCCGTGATTCGCTGCCCGAAGACCAGGGTTCGCAGCCGGTTTTGTATGTGTTTGCCGCCGGCAATGATGGCAGTGGTGGTGATGATGGCCTGGGAGGAAATGCCGGAACGGTTTCTTCGCCAGCGACCGCCAAGGATGTTATTTCTGTCGGTGCCATCGAGCAGCCCCGTTTTATCACCAACTTTGTGGGAATCGCCGGAATCACTAACCAGATTTGGCTGCCCGGAACAGACACGAACAATCAGGTTGCCTCGTTTTCCAGTCGCGGCAACGTGGGGATAGGGACTGAAGGGGATTTTGGACGCTTTAAACCTGATGTGGTTGCGCCTGGAGTATTTGTCATCTCCACGCGGTCGGCCAGCTGGGACACGAACGCATATTCCAACCCCACAAACTTTTTCACCGGTGGTGCAACCGGCCAGGAAATTGATCCGGGTGGATTCATCAACTTTTCCGTTTTTGTTCCGGCTAATGCCACGCGCTTGGATGTGGATGTGGTGGCGACCTTCCCGGCGGGCACTGATCTGATTCTCTACGGCAAACAAGATGATTTTGCGACGACGAATGCCGGCGGCTTCGATTTCCGGGTGACCAATTCGTTCTCGTTGCCGGCAAATGACCCGTTGATCGCGGACTCGTTGTTTTATTTTGGCATCTTCAATCCTACCAATGTGCCGGTCGAGTATGATGTGTTCCTGACCGAGGTGGTCACCAATAATTTTGGTGATTACTTCCAGCAACTGTTCAATTTAGACAATCAGGTGGGGCCGTTCTACCGCTACGAATCCGGAACCAGCATGGCGACGCCGATGGTTTCTGGCACGCTGGCCTTGATGCAGGAATTCTTTCAGACTCAGGGAGTCACCAATAGTCCTGCGATGATGAAAGCGTTGCTGATCAATGGCGCCCGTTCGGTCAATCCAAACTATGATTTCAATGTGCAGAACAGTCAGAATTATCAGGGCTGGGGGCTCATCAACCTGACCAATTCCATCCCGCAGAATCTTGTGACAAATGGTTTGACCGCGCTGACCAACTCTTTATTGATGGTAGACCAGAATCCGACCAATGCGTTGGTCACTGGCCTGAGCACGACTTACTACGTGGCTGTTGCCCCCACGGCGAGAAGCCTGCCATTGCGTGTCACGTTGACATGGACCGACCCACCGGGCAACCCGGCGGCTGGCGTGAAGCTGGTCAATGATCTTGATTTGACTGTGACTAACATGGACAGCATGAGTGATCCAGAAGGGCCGCTGTTTTACTTCGGCAATGATATATCTCCCGGCAAACTGTTTAGTGAGCCCCGGGATACCAATGCCCCAAATCCGGCTCCAGACAGCGTCAATAACATTGAAAACGTTTACATACAACCGCCGCTGGATTCTGAGTACGCCATAACCGTCAGTGGGCATGCCGTCAATGTTAATGCTGTCACGGCGCATCCGAATGATATCGCGCAGGATTATGCATTGGTGGCTTCCAGTGGGAATGGCCAGGTTATTGGAGCCTTGGCTTTGACCAATGGACCAACCGATTTTACCAACAGTCCGAATATCACAGCGATGAATGATATCCTGAACGGCACGGGAGTCACTGGCGGGTTGGTGGTGAACCAGCATGTGGGGGCGAATTCGCCACTATTGGGAACCAATCAATTAGCGCTGCCGGATACGATTTGGGACCCTCTTAATTCTGTGTTGACCATCGGGGAAACGAACCAATGGCGGTTCTATATCCTCACGAACACGGCGGCTTATACCAACGCGGCCTTCCTCGTGACGTTGACCCCTACACTGGCTATCCCCCGTGAAGGTGTCAATGCCGATGGTCTCGGCATTGCGACGAAACCGGAAGCAGACATCGATTTGTATGTGACCACGAACGCCAACCTGCTGAACCTGGACCCTGCGGCGATTGCAGTTTCCGCGAAGTCTGTGATGCGGGGCGGTTCGGAATCCATCGTTTTGGAAAACGCCGCAGCGACGGCTTACTACGTAGGCGTGAAATCCGAGGACCATCAGGCGGCGGAGTTCGCTTTCCTGGGAGCGTTTGCCGATGCGCCGTTTTTCCTCACTGATAGCAATGGGAATCTTTATATCCGGGGCATCAACGTGCCACAGGCGATTCCCGATGGGACCTCCACACATCCCGGAACAGCAAATGTTTTTTGCGTGGCGCCGCTCGGATTTGATGCCCGGCGCGTGGTCGTGACGAACATCATGACCCATCAGGATTTCGGCGATCTCTTCGGAATATTGCGACATAATGGTAAGTCGGCAGTGTTGAACAATCATAGCTTTCCGCCGGGTGACCCGCCGCCGACCGATTACACGTTCGTTTACGAAGACAATGATGAGGGGGACATCCCTAATTCCATCCATACGGATGGGCCCGGCCATCTCACGGAATTTGCCGGTGAAACTGCCGGAGGCGTTTGGACTCTGACTGAGGCAGACAATGCGGCAGGGCATATAGGAACGATATCAAACCTCTTTATCAGGATCGACAGAGCACAGGACACCAACACCGTCACCATTCCGCCGGGCGGACGTTGGACGGATGTGGTGAATGTGCCGGCTGAGGCCACGAACCTCACCATCCAGGTGCTTTTCCCGACACCGCCGGCCGACGACGGTCCGGTGAACCTCTACGTGCGGCGCTCTACGCAGCCGAACGACCAGCTTTATCCCACGCCGAATTTTTATGATTGGTATCTGGCGAACATCATTTCGCCCGGTGGCGCACTGGTGATAGATCCGACGACCTTCCCGCCGCTCAACGCGGGGCGTTATTACATCAGCGTTTATAACCCGAGCACCACCCCACAAACCGTGACCATCATCACGCATGTGTATCTGGATGAGACGGGGATCACGCCGCTGGTGTTTCCGTCAAATGGCCCGATTCCCATCACGGACGATGCGGTGACCTACGACAGCATGCAATTGACGAATGAAGCCCCGATCGCACGGGTGGATGTGGCGGTCTCCATCACTCATCCGCGGGTCTCGGATCTCGCGTTGACGTTGGTCAGCCCATCCGGCACGCGGATATTGCTCGATGAAAATCGCGGTGGACTGTCACCAGATGGCCTCGGCGGGTTGGCGACTTTGACGACCAATGTGCTGCCGACACTGGTTTCAGGCGGTGGAACAAATGCGTCTACGAATATACTGGACGTCCCCAACCAGGGGCCGCTGATCATAGACTTTAATGCTTTTACCATAAAAGACCAGATGCAGGTCTTCTATCAGGGGCAATTGCTTTTGGATACGGGGTTTGTTTCCGGCAATAACCAGTACACGGTGAATTACGGACCGGGGACATCGACAAATATTACGATCATCATTGATCCAAACGGCAACCCGTCTGGTAGTCCTGATAACCGATGGGAATTCACGCCCATCGATGTCACGGCAAACAACAACTATCTGGTATTCACTGAAAACACGAACAAGACCGATCTGCCGATCAAGTTTGCGCCTACGCCATTCCAGGCGCAAAACACCGGGGTAACCACCAACATGGGTGACTTTGAATCGCTTTCCGCCCAGGACTATCTGGCGGGCGCGACGGTGGATGGCTGGACGGTCCTGTCCAACCAGGTGAGCCTAGTCACCGATACTAACACTGCCGCCGGCGGAAGCAATTTCCTGGCGCTGGCCGACGGTGCCATTTCCAACACGCTGACAACGATTCCAGGCAAAAAATACGCCCTGACGTTCGCGTTCCGCGGGCCGGGCGCCGTCGGCTGGTGGCGCGGTGAGAGTAATGTATTGGATAGCATAAATGGGAACAATGGTTACCTGACCAATGGTGCGACTTTTGGGGCCGGGGAAGTCGGAGACGCGTTTGATTTCGACAACAGTAATACGCAGGCCGCTGATATTCCTCCGACTCCAGATTTGAATCTCACCAATGAAGTCACGGTCGAATTTTGGATGAATGCGGATGCCGCAAATTCGATGAGTTCGTACCAAGGCCTGTTGACCAGCGATTTCTATGGAATTTCAATCGATCAAGGTAATCCGAATCTTGGAGGGTTTGGCGTTGATTTTGAGATCAGTGATAGCGGCACGTTCTATCAAACGGCGAACGCCAATGGCGGTTTCCCCCCGGTTTCTGCTGGTGCATGGCATCACGTTGTGGGCACGTATGATGGAAATCAGTTGCAATTGTATGTGGATGGAGCGCCTGCAGGAGTTCCATATATTCACCCAGGCCACATAGATCCCATACCGCCTGGTGGATTTGTATCTATAGGTTCTGAGGATGGCAGGGTGTCTTGTGGTTGCACCGATCGGCACTTTTTCGGATTGGTTGACGAAGCAACAATTTATAATCGCGCCTTATCACCCAGTGAGATCAAAGCCATTTTCCAAGGTGGTAGTAACGGTAAGTTTGATCCAGCTGAATTTCCGGTGTCGCCCTCCAGCAGCCTGGCGGCGGCGCAAGTCAACCTGGCCGGCCAGCCGGCCTTCACCCTTTATGGGAACAACCCGGGTTGGCAGACCAAGACAATCACCTTCACGGCGACCGGTACGTCCGTGCCTTTGGAGATCTTCGGTTTTGAACCCGGCATGTTGCTGGATAATTTTACGCTGTCAGACGTCACCCCAGCTGAGGAATTCGTCTTCCCTGAGCAGTCGCTCGACACGTTGAAGGGCGAGAACCCCGAGGGCACATGGCAGTTGGAGATGTGGGACAACCGCGTGGGAGCCACCAATCCGGCGCCGGTCCTGAACAACTGGCAATTGCAGTTCATCCTGGGCCGCACCGCGCCCGCTCTCGTCATCGTGCAGCCTGGTAATACGGTCCATGTCTGCATCGGGCCCAATTCGATACGTCCGCTGCGTATTGACCCGCCGTCATGGGGAACCATTGCGACGAATATTCTGCTGGATGTGGATAGGCTGCCGGGTGTGCTCATGTTCTTCAACCAGACTCAACCGCCAACAGGCCTGCCAGTGCCGGACCCGAATGATTTTGACCTGATCCCCGGAGTGGGCGCAAATGCGACGGTGATTCTCTATACCAATGCCGCTCCGCCATTGCCGGGTTTCAACCAGAACCAGAGCTATTACATCGGGTTCCAGAACACGAACAACTTCACCGTATGCGTGGACTTCCGGGTAGATTTTGGCCAGGCACTGGCCGTACCGGTCATTGTTAACTCGACGAACATCGAGCAGACGCTCATCACCATCACCAACACGGTTTCCGGCAGTAACACCAACCTGGCCCACGGTTACACCCTCGCCATGACCGTGGACACCAATGCGATGTTGTTGAATGGCTGGCCGACGACGTATGCGACGACCAATCCAATGCCGTCCATTGACGCAAACGGCATCTTCACCTGGACTCCGAGCGAGGCCCAGGGCCCGGGCGTGTATATCATCACGACCCTGTTCACCAACAGCGCTTTGCCGCCGCAGATGATCTCGAACACGTTCTCGATAACCATTGAAGAATCGAACACACCGCCGGTATTGCCGCCGAGCTTCCCGATTCTCGTCGGGACCACGACGGTGTTCACGAACGTGTTCTTCGTTAACGCCAACACGACCTTTATCCTCACCAACACCGCGGTCGATTCGGATATTCCGCCCAACGCGCTGACGTATTACTTGACGACCAACAGCGACTTTTTGACGAATCTCGATGAATTGCTGACCAATCTGACGGTTCTCACCAATCCGCCGTCCGCGCCCAATGGCATGACTATTGACACAAACGGAATCATCCGGTGGCGGCCCAACACCTCGTTCGTGGGCAGCAGCAACCTGATCTACACCGTCTGCACCGATACGAACCCGTACGCCATCAACACCCATGTGTTCCTGGTCACCAACAGCTTCTCGGTGATCGTGAATCCGGAGCTGTCACTCACCAATGGCGGGCCGATAACGAATGTCATCGCGCCCGGCGGCTTGGATTTCTTCACGATCCACGTGCCTTGTGACGCGGACTTCGCCACGAACATCCTGTTCTGGGCCACGAATTTGCCCATCAACGTCTGGTACACCACCAATATGCCGCCGACCATCACGAACACCGGCGACATCCTGTTGTTCCCCAATGCGACCAATGGCATCGCTATCTTTAATCTGTCGAACAGCATTCCGCTGCTGACGCCGTGTTCCACGTATTATCTGGGCGTCCAGAATACCAATGATGAATCAGTCACCTATTCGTTGGGGGTGTTCTTCCATGAGACGGGCATATTCCTCACGAACGGTTCGACCAACGTCAATTTTGGCTTTAACATCATCCACACAAACATGAATACCACCAACGGCTACCTGTTGACGTGGTATGCACCGACCAATTATCTGTTCAAAGTACAATGGAATTCCAACCTGTTGACCACCAACTGGACCACGTTCACCAATCCGCCGGTCATCACCTATGACACGTACATCTCGGACACGAACAGCTTCTTCAAATTCTTCGATGATGGCACACAGACCGGCGGCGTGCTGGATCCCATCCGCTTTTATCGGTTGATCCTGGTGCAGATCATATCCAGCGGCGGGAACAATAACCCGCCCGTATTCCTGATCTCACCGTTGACATTCTACCTCAACCCGTTGGAGCCCTTTGCCTATACGAATTCGGCAGTCGACCCGGATATTGGGCAAACATTGACCTACACACTGGCATCCACTATCGGTGGCACGAATGCGGCGACCATCAACCCCACGAATGCCCTCATCAAGTGGACGCCGTTGCTCACGGATGCCGGCAATACCAATTTTCTCACCACGACCGCCACCGATAATGGCGTGCCGCCCCTGAGCGCTACGAACCTGATCCTGTTGATCGTCAATCCGGCGCCCAGCATCAGCAGCGTCACCCTCGATACCAACGGTACCACCCTGCAATGGCTGGGCGCCACCAACCAGCAGTTCCAGGTGGAATGGACGACCAACCTGCTGCCGACCATCACCTGGACCATATTCCCGAACATCATCATGTCCACCAACGGCATATTCACCTTCACCGATACGAACCTGCCGCCGGTGCAGAGCAAGTTTTATCAACTGCTGTTCTATCCGTAGCCGGAAATTTTCTGGATCCGCCGACTCAAGTTTTGCATTTCGGCAAAACTTCTGGTAGATTTACCGATTCCGTTAATCGGAAATTTGCCATTGTGAGTAAAGAATTCATCAAGATCGGGGGAGCACGGGAGCATAACCTCAAGAACCTAACGCTCCAGATCCCGCGCGATAAGCTCGTCGTTATCACCGGCCTGAGCGGTTCGGGCAAATCCTCGCTCGCTTTTGACACCATCTACGCCGAAGGTCAGCGCAAATATGTCGAATCCCTGTCCGCCTACGCCCGCCAGTTCCTCGACCAGATGCAGAAGCCGGATGTGGATTTTATCGAGGGATTGTCCCCGGCCATCGCCATCGAGCAACGCAGTTCCGGCAGCAGCCCGCGCTCGATCATCGCCACCACCACCGAGGTGTACGATTACCTGCGCCTGCTTTACGCTCACATCGGCCAGGCGCACTGTCCCGAGACCGGGGTGCCCATCAGCACCCAGACCACCAGCGACATCGTGGATAAAGTCCTCGCATTGCCGCCCAAGACCCGTGTGATGTTGCTGGCGCCGGTTGTGCGCCGCCAAAAGGGTGAATATCGTGATGTTTTTGAACGCCTTGCGCGCGAAGGGTTTGTGCGCGCACGAGTAGACGGCGAATTCGTCGAGCTGGGTGAGCCGGATAAACGCATCAAGCTCGATAAGAACAAATTTCACAACATCGAAGCTGTCGTGGATCGCCTGGTCATCGACGACAAGATCCGCGTGCGCCTGTCCGATTCCATCGAGACGGCCCTGCGCTGGGGCGAGGGCGTCATGTTCACGCTGCACCAATTGCCCGAGGCCGGGGCGAAATCTGAGACGTGGATCGAGACGCTGCATTCGAACAAGATGTGCTCGCCGGCCACCGGCAAGAGTTACGACCCGCCCACGCCAAAACATTTTTCCTTCAATGCCCCGGCGGGCGCGTGCCCGGTCTGCCACGGCCTTGGACAGAAACTCGTTTTCGACGAGGCACTCATCGTGCCCGACCCGGAAGCGCCCCTGGACAGCGCCATCGCCCCGTGGCGGCGCGCCGGCAAGCGGATGAACATCTATTACAAGAGCATGTTGCGCGCGGTGGCGTCGCATTTCTCCGTGGATATGGCGACGCCGTTCAAGGATTTGGACAAGGATGTGCGCAAGGTGCTGTTGCGCGGTTCAGGTGAAGACAACATCAACTTCCACTTCTGGCGCGCCGGGAAACTAAATTCGGTGGAGCGTCCCTTTGAAGGCATCATCCCGAACCTTGAGCGCATGTTCAGCGAGAGCGAGAGCGAGTTCATGCGTCACCGCCTCACGCCGTTCATGAATTCGCAGTTCTGTGACGTCTGCGGCGGCAAACGCCTGAAGCCGGAAATTTTAGCGGTTACCCTTGGAAACGATTCCGTGGCAGTTTCCACTGAATCCAACTCGAAACCCGAAACTAAAAACTCGAAACCATTCATCTCCGGCCTGTCCATCATGGATGTCTGTTCGCTTTCCGTCGAGAAAGCCGATGACTTCTTCGCAACGCTGAAGCTGACCGAGTTTCAGGAGAAGATCGCCGCCGAAGTCATCAAAGAGATCCGTGCCCGGCTTGGTTTCTTGAAGAATGTCGGCCTGGGCTATCTCACGCTGGACCGCGAGAGCGGCACGTTGAGCGGCGGGGAGGCGCAACGCATCCGGCTGGCCACGCAGATCGGCGCGGCGCTGGTCGGTGTGCTTTACGTGTTGGATGAGCCGAGCATCGGCCTGCACCAACGCGATAACGACCGCCTGCTCGCCACGCTCAAGGGCCTGCGCGATCTCGGCAACACCGTGCTGGTGGTGGAACACGATGCCGATACCATCCGCGCGGCGGATTATATCCTCGATTTGGGCCCGGGCGCGGGTGTGCGCGGCGGTGAACTTGTGGCGGCGGGAACCTTGCCGGAGATTTTGGCGAACACCCATTCGCTCACCGGCAAATATCTGACCGGCGAACTTTCCATCCCGATCCCCAAACAGCGCATCAAGCCATCGCCGGAGAAAGGCTGGCTGGAATTGATCGGCGCGAAGGAAAATAATCTGAAGAACGTAGATGCCCGAATCCCGCTGGGCACGATGACCTGCGTTACGGGTGTGAGCGGTTCCGGCAAGAGCACGCTGGTGGATGACATCCTGCGTCGCGCGTTGTTCCGTAAATTCTATGGTTCCAAGGAGCGTCCCGGCGCGCACAAGGCTTTGAAAGGCTTTGAATACCTGGACAAAGTCATCGTTATCGACCAGACGCCCATCGGTCGCACGCCGCGCAGCAATCCGGCCACGTACACCGGCATGTTCAACGCTATTCGTGATCTGTTTGCGCGTTTGCCGGCCGCCAAGATCCGTGGTTACGAGCCGGGCCGGTTCAGTTTCAACGTCAAAGGCGGGCGCTGTGAGAAGTGCGAGGGTGACGGCCTCATCAAGATCGAAATGAATTTTCTACCGGCTGTCTACGTGACCTGCGAGGCGTGTAATGGGCGCCGTTACAACCGCGAGACGCTGGAGATCTCCTACAAAGGCAAAAACATCGCTGACGTGCTCGATATGACCGTGGATGAAGCGGTCACATTTTTCCGTTCCGTGCCGAAGATTTACGACCCACTGTTGACGCTGGCAGAAGTCGGCCTCGGCTACATCCATCTTGGTCAGCAGGCCACGACCTTGAGCGGTGGCGAGGCGCAGCGTGTGAAGCTCGCCACGGAATTATGCCGCAAAGCCACCGGCAAGACGCTTTACATCCTGGACGAACCGACCACCGGCCTGCATTTCCATGATGTCGCCAAGTTGCTGGAAGTGCTGATCCGTTTGCGCAATACTGGCAACACCTTGTTGGTCATTGAGCACAATCTGGACGTGATCAAGACCGCGGATTGGATCATCGACCTGGGGCCGGAAGGTGGCGATGGCGGCGGTCGCATCGTCGCGGAAGGCACGCCGGAAACGATTGCGCGGTGTCCGGAGAGCTTTACCGGGCAATATTTGAAAAGTGTTTTGACTTGAATCGTTGCCGCCAGTGCCAAGAATGACTCCGACTCGCACCATGCGCCGGTTTATCTTCATCCTCCTCGCCCTTGGGCTCGTGGTGTCGCGCTCGCGGGCGGCAGGCGGGGCGGAGGCTCGCGCCTATAAAAATGCCGCCGAAGCCTTTCGCGCGGGCATCTATGATCGTGCGGAAAAGGAATTCGCAAATTTCGTCGCCAAATATCCGGATTCCACCAATGTCCCGGAAGCGATCCTGCTTCAGGCACAAGCACTCGTCCAGCAGCAAACGAACCTGGTGGAGGCCAGAAATTTGTTACAAGCCAAACAGCTGTTTGCAGGTGACCTGGCGGATGAATATCTTTTTTGGACGGCGGAGATCTATTTCCAGGAAACAAACTATATCGAGGCGGCAGCAAATTTTGCCAAACTGGCTCGTGACTATCCCCACTCAAACCATCGCCTTGATGCGGTCTTGGGCGAAGCGAACTCGAACGCGAAGCTTGAAAACTGGGGAGGTGTCGTTGACCTGCTCAGCAATACCAACGGAGTGTTCCAACTGTCCGGCTCGCTGAACGGCACCAACGAAGTGATTTTCCGGGGCGGCCTGCTTCTGGCGGACGCTCAGTCGGCGCAGAAAAATTTTGGCGCGGCGGAATCGGTCCTCACCAACCTGGCGGACTGGCAGGTCAGCCGGCCGTTGCAATGGCAACGCCTCTATCGGCTGTCAGAAGCCCAACTGGCGGACGAACGGCCGGAAGACGCCTTGCGCAGCGCGGATGGATTGTATGCGCTGGCGGATTCTCCAGGATTGCGCGCCCAGAGCGTCGAAACGCGCGCCAACATCCTGCGCTCGCTCCATCATGAGGACGATGCCATCGAGGCTTACCGGCAAAACCTGACGAGCGCTGTTCCAGTGGCACACCAGCAGCAGGCATTGTTCAGGATAGCAGAGATATCGCTGGCGCTGGGCCGGGTGGATGAGACGTCACAACAACTCCAGTCTTTCCTGAATCAGAACACCAATTCGCCAGTGGCAGATGTGGTGTTGTTCACGCTGGGCGATATGCAGTTGAAGCAATATCTCGCCGCCCAGGGCACCAACACCGCATCGACGAATTCTGCGGGAATGAATTATTTGCTGGCTGCCATGTTCCAGTTCCAGACATTGACGAACCGGTTCCCCTCCAGTCCGCTGGTCGGCCAGGCCTTGCTCGATGAAGGCTGGTGTTACTGGTTCAATGGCAACTGGTCAAACAGTGCGGCGGCATTCCAGGCCGCAGTCTACCGGCTGCCGCTTTCGGAAGACCAGCTGGTGGCACGCTTCAAGTGGGCGGATTCGCAGAGCCGGCTCAAAAATTTTGCCGGGGCGAAAACCAACTATGATTTTGTCGTGACCCATGCCCGCTCCAACCCTGATCCGGGGATCAACAACCTGACGGAGCCGGCGTTGTACCAATTGTTGCGCGCGAGCTTTGATGATGGCGATGTGCGGGCCGGGAGTGACGCCCTGGCGAAGTTGTTGGGCTGGTATCCCGATAGTTTTAATGCGCCGCGCGCTTTGTTGCTGGCCGGCCAGGGTTACTCCACGCAAAATTCCACGGCCAACGCGCGGGATTCGTTCATGGAAGTCGTCTCGCGGTTCCCGAATTCTCCCGAGTTGCCGGAAGCGCGCCTGGCCATCGCCCGCACTTACGAGCAGGAAGGGAATTGGACCAATGCCATCGCGCAATATGAAGACTGGCTGGCGACCTACACGAACAATCCGGCGAAACCGCGCGTGGAATATTATCGCAGCTGGGCAAATTTCCAGGCAGGGAACGAGACCAACGCCTTGTTGATGTTCACGAACTTCGTCACGCAATTTCCCGCTGACCCGCTCGCGCCCTCCGCCCGCTGGTGGATCGCCGACCATTATTTCCGCGAAGGCGATTATGTGAACGCCGAAAAGAATTACCAGATTTTACGCCAGGATTACCCCGCAAATGAACTCGCCTACCAGGCGACGATGAACGCGGGCCGGGCGGCAATGGCCCGTCGTCCGCCGGATGCCGTGTATTATTTCACGAACCTGACCAGCGACTTGAATTGTCCACAATCCGTGCGTTCGGAGGCGTTGTTTGCCTGGGGAGACGAACAGATGATGATCGATGCCACCGGCACGAACAAACAGGAGAACCTGAAGCACGCGATGCAGCTTTTCATCCAGATTTCCAGGACCAATTCGCTCTATGCGCCTGCGTTGGGCCGCATCGGCGATTGCTGTCTGCAACTGGCCATTTGGATTCCGGCTTACTATGAGCAGGCCAGCAATGCCTATGCGCAGGTGATTGCTTCTCCGCAAGCGGATGTGGCTACACGCAGCCAGGCCAAGGTGGGCTTGGGAATCGTGGCGGAGAAGCAGGCTCAGCAGAAAACGGCGGGCGAACAAACAGCCCTGCTGGCCTTGGCCTACAACGATTACAACGACGTTTTTTTCGAAACCATCTTGAACACCGGTAAAGAAAAGGCGGACCCGTATTGGACCAAACGGGCAGGCCTGGAAGCCGCGCGCGTGGCGGAGCAACTGGGCTATTGGGTCCAGGCCATCAAGATTTATCAGAGGTTGGAACTGCTGGCGCCACCGCTCCAGCCCATGCTGGAAAAGAAGATTGCTGCCGCGCAAAAAAATCTTCAAGGAACTCCGGAATGAAAGCTCCGTTTGACACCCTGCGGCAGCGCGTCTAATTTGGACTTGGATGAACACTGAGGTTTCCAGCGAAAAAATCGTCACGCTCACCGATAGCGCCGTGGCGGAAGTGAAGTCATTGCTCGCGTTGCCGGAGAATGCCGGGAAAACCATGCGCCTTTACGTGGAAAAAGGCGGCTGCTCGGGCATGCAATACGGCATGGTCTTCGACGAACGCCGTGATGGCGACCTGGATTCCGGCCAGCCGGGCGTGGATATCGTCATTGATGCCTTCAGCGCGGACTTTTTGCGCGGCGTCTCGGTGGATTTCAGCCATGAATTGACGGGTGGCGGGTTCAAAATAAAGAACCCCAACGCCAAACAGAGCTGTGGTTGCGGTAAATCATTTGAAGCCTGAGCGGTCTGATCAATCCGACCCAGGCTTAAAAACGCCGTTCCGTGTGATGCGGAACGGCTTTTTGTTTTGCGGTCTGGCTAAAGTTCCGGTTCATTGGTGCTTATGATAGGGAACTTGCTCGAACCGGAGCTGAAGGAAATGATCCAGCAGCGGAATTTCACGCAATTGCGTGAGATCCTCTGCGAGTTTCCTGCGCCGGACATCGCCGAAATCTTTTTCGACTTGAAACCTGATGATGAGGCCGTGCTCTTGCGCATCCTGCCCCATGACCTGGCGGCTGAGGTTTTTGAGTATCTGCCGGTGGACGACCAGGAAAAGATGCTCCACGCGCTCGGCACGGAGGAAGTTGCGCGCATCCTGAACGACCTGCCGCCGGATGACCGTACCGCGTTGCTGGAGGAGTTGCCCGCGCCGGTCACGCAAAAGCTGCTCGCGTTATTGTCGCCGGGTGAGCGGAAGATCGCCACCGAACTGCTGGGTTACCCCGAAGGGTCCATCGGGCGGCGCATGACGCCGGAATATGTGGCCATCAAGCAGAATTGGACCATCGCGGAAGTGATGGAACAGCTCCGCCGCGAACAGCACAAGCGCGAGTCCATCAATCTGTTGTTTGTCGTGGACGAAAAAGGGCGGCTGGTGGACTCCGTCCGCCTGCGGAACCTGGTGGTCGCCGACCTAAAGACGCCCGTCACTGAATTGCTGGAGAACCAAAGCGTCTTCCTGAAAGCCACCGACGACCAGGAGACGGCCATCGCTACGTTCAAGAAATATGGTTTCACCATTTTGCCCGTCGTGAACTCGGCGGATGTGCTGGTCGGGGTCGTCACGGTGGACGACATCCTGCATCTGGCAGAAAAAGAAGCGACGGAAGATATCCAGAAAATGGGCGGTGTGGAGGCTTTGGATGCGCCCTATCTGAAGATCGGGTTCAAGCAGATGATCCAAAAGCGCGCGCCCTGGCTGATCATTTTGTTCCTGAGCGAAATGTTGACGACCACGGCGATGGGATTTTTTGAGGATGAGATCTCCAAGGCGGTGGTGCTGGCGCTGTTCCTGCCGCTCATCATTTCCAGCGGCGGTAATTCCGGTTCACAGGCCACCACGCTCATCATCCGCGCCATGGCGCTGGGCGAGGTGACGCTTGGTTTCTGGTGGCGCGTCATGCGGAGGGAAATTGTCTCGGGCTTCCTGCTGGGATTGATCCTTGGCGTCATTGGATTTCTGCGGATCACGCTGTGGCATTTTGCTTTCCACTCCTACGGCCAGCACTGGATACTCATCGCGCTCACTATCTTCATTTCTCTTACCGGCGTGGTGTTGTGGGGGTCGCTCTCCGGTTCGATGTTGCCCTTCATCCTGAAACGCTTTGGCCTGGACCCGGCGGCGTCCTCCGCGCCGTTCGTGGCGACGCTGGTGGACGTGACCGGGCTGGTCATCTATTTCTGCGTGGCATTGCAGGTGTTGAGCGGGAGCCTGCTGGCCGCGCCGCCACCGGGCATCGTGCGATTGGACTACAAGCCCACGCCGGATGCTTTCCAGGAGTTGTTGAACCTGCCGAACTACTGGGAGGTGGAGCAGGTGCAGATGAATACGAACACCGACCTGGTGACGATCGAGATCAAGGAAGCTGAGAATTTTGCCAGGGTCGTCAAATCACCCGAATGCGATGGCAAACTGGAGATCTACGACCATGCGCCGGTAAAACACTGGCGATATCCCGACCTCTTCGGCATGCACGTGGAGATCGAATGTAGCCTGCCGTTGTTGAAGTGTGCGAGCGGCGTCATCATCACCAATTTCCCCGTGTCGCTGCCGTGGGAAGAAAAAGGCCAGCTGCTTCAATAAATCACACGCATTGGGCGCTTGCCCCGCCGCCCGGTTCGAGATCATCCTTCGGAACATCGTCCTGATGATGAAGCGTTTTATCGGGACAATTTTGCGCGGAGATATATGAAATTTAAGCGATTCGGGAGCACATTTTTGCTTGCGCTGTTTTTGGTCGTTGCCTCCCGCAGCGAGGGTGCGCGACTCGACATCCTCCGTTTTTCGAGCCAGGCACTGAAGGATAATCCGTTGCATGACCCGGTGGAACGGCGGGTGGCGGTATTTGTCCCGGACCAAATTACGAATGGAATCCCGTTGCCGGTGGTTTATTGGTTGCCTGGGTATGGTTCGTCGTCAGAACAATTCATCCAAAATGCTGATTCCTGGAAAACTTTTACACAAAAAGTTGCCGATGAAACCAGGCCGGTGATTTTTGTGGTGGTGGATTGCCGCAATCGCTGGGGTGGCAGCCAGTATCTCAATTCATCGGCGCAGGGCAATTATGCCGACTATGTTTGTGATGAGGTCGTTTCACAGGTCGAATCGCATTATCATATCACAGGGAAATCGCCCTATCGCATCATTGCGGGCCATTCGAGCGGCGGATTTGGCGCGTTACGATTGGGGATGCTTCACCCGGAGCTTTTTGATGGGGTCGTTGCGTTGAGCCCGGATTCGGATTTTCAGAATTCACATTTGCCGTTGGTCAGACGTCCGGCAGTCACGAATGCGCCGGTGGAATTGGTCAGGTCTTGCATGGCGCCGGTCATGGACGTGCCGAAACCGAAGGACGGTGATTTGACCTATGCTCTTGGATTATCGGCCGCATACGCGCCGGTGGGCCCGTCGCAACCGGGGCAGTTTGAATGGCTTTATGATACCAACGGAGGTTTCCGTGAAAAGGTCTGGCAACGTTGGGTGGAGAACGATCCGCTCACGATAGTGAAACAGAACAAGAATGCCTTTCAGGCAAATCAATCGGTATATCTTGAAGGCGCGGCGCAAGACCAATTTGGAGCGAACATCGGGGCGCGGAAGATTTACGACGTGCTGCGGACCCGCCCGGCGCGCTGCACGTTTTATGAGCCACCCGGAAAGCACTCCGACCACCTGCGGGAACGATTGCAGCGAGCCATTGCCTGGCTGTATTTTTTGCCGACTCCTGATATTCATTGAGCAAATCCCTGCGCTTGACCGCCTTGGCCGGTCGGCCTAGAGTCTGTTTGTCCATGGGGAGCTGTGTGAACGGCTGAGAGGCCCGGAAGTGCCGGGCGACCCACGAACCTGATCCAGGTAATGCTGGCGTAGGGAACTCAACTTCTTTTCGCCTTTCCCGGATCAAATTGCAGCGGCGGTTCTATTACCGTCGCAAATAACGAACATTATGATCGCGACCAAAGACTCATTCGAACCGCATAGCAGCGAACAACTGCCTGCCAGCAAAAAAGTTTACGTGGAAGGCGTGCTGCACCGGGGCGTCCGGGTGCCCATGCGCGAGATCGAAGTCACGCCCACGAAATCCTATACCGGTACTGTCACGCCGAACGACCCGGTGCGCGTGTACGATTGTTCCGGCCCGTGGGGCGACCCCGCGTTCACCGGCACGTCGGATGAAGGCTTGCCCGCCTTGCGCGCCGAATGGATCCGCGCCCGCGGTGATGTGGAGGAATATGAAGGCCGCGCGCCCAAGCCGCAGGACGATGGTTATCTTTCGGAGAAACACGCCGAGTACGCCAGCAAGGCGGAGAAGAATCGCCTCGTGGAATTTCCCGGTCTCACGGCCCAACGCCGCCGCACCCTGCGTGCAAAGCCGGGCAAAGTCGTCACCCAGCTCGCTTACGCCAAGGCCGGCATCATCACGCCGGAGATGGAATTCATCGCCATCCGCGAGAACATGGGTCGCGCGAAAATTTCCGACATGGCCAGGGACATCGTCCGCAACGACCTGGACAAACAGCACGCCGGCTCCGCGCAACTCGCGAGCAGCCCGTACACGCCCTCCATCTTCCGCCGTTTTCCGCAGCGCATCCCGGCGCAGATCACGCCGGAATTCGTGCGCAGCGAAGTCGCCTCGGGCCGCGCCATCATTCCCTCGAACATTAATCACCCGGAGCTGGAACCGATGATCATCGGGCGCAATTTTCTCGTGAAGATCAATGCGAACATCGGCAACAGCGCCGTCGCCTCGAGCATCGAGGAGGAAGTGGAGAAGATGCGCTGGGCCACCAAGTGGGGCGCGGACACGGTGATGGATCTTTCGACGGGTAAAAATATTCACGCGACGCGTGAATGGATCCTGCGCAATTCGCCGGTGCCCATCGGCACAGTGCCAATCTATCAGGCGCTGGAAAAAGTCGGCGGCAAAGCCGAGGAACTCACGTGGGAGATTTTCCGCGATACACTCATCGAGCAGGCGGAGCAGGGCGTGGATTATTTCACCATCCATGCCGGCGTGTTGTTGCGCTTCGTGCCGATGACCGCGAGCCGCATGACGGGCATCGTTTCCCGCGGTGGCAGCATCATGGCCAAGTGGTGCCTCTCACATCACAAGGAGAGCTTCCTGTACACGCACTGGGACGATATCTGCGATATCATGGCCGCGTATGACGTGAGTTTCAGCATCGGCGACGGGTTGCGGCCCGGTTCCATCGCGGACGCGAACGACCAGGCGCAATTCGGCGAACTCGAAGTGCAGGGTGAGTTGACCAAACGCGCCTGGGCCAAGGGCGTGCAGGTGATGAACGAAGGTCCCGGCCACGTGCCCATGCACATGATCGAGGAGAACATGGCCAAGCAACTCGAATGGTGCCACGAAGCGCCGTTCTACACGCTCGGGCCGCTCACGACGGATATCGCGCCCGGCTACGACCATTTCACCAGCGGCATCGGCGCGGCGATGATCGGCTGGTACGGCTGCGCGATGCTGTGCTACGTGACGCCCAAGGAACATCTCGGTCTGCCGAACAAGAAGGACGTGAAAGAAGGCGTCATCGTTTACAAGATCGCCGCGCACGCCGCTGACCTCGCGAAAGGCCATCCCGGCGCGCAATTGCGCGATAACGCGCTCAGCAAAGCGCGCTTCGAATTCCGTTGGGAAGACCAGTTCAACCTCGGCCTCGACCCCGTCACCGCGCGCGAATTCCACGATGAAACATTGCCGCAGGAAGGCGCCAAGACCGCGCATTTCTGCTCCATGTGTGGCCCGCACTTCTGCTCCATGAAGATCACCGAGGATGTGCGCAAATACGCCGAAGAGCAGAAGATTTCTGAGGCGGAAGCTTTGCAGAAGGGGATGGAAGAGAAGTCGAAGGAGTTCGCCGAGAAGGGCAACGAGCTTTACGCGAAGGCGTGATTCTGTTATCCATTATTTATGATTCAGCCAGAGCAATTGGTTGAAGGTGAGTGGGCCGAATGGTATCGGCTCACGCCCCTCCAACGCTGGCTGGAAAGCGAGAAACTCTGGCAAACCTATCTCGCGCTTGGAGGTTCACTTGATCCCGAACCCGATACGCAAAGTCCTTTCTTCGATGCGCGCGCATCGCGTCCACGCCCTGCTCATGGGCGGCCAGGCGTGCGTGTTTTACGGCGCGGCCGAATTTAGCCGCGACACAGATTTCGCAATTCTGGCTGATGCCGCCAATCTTGCGCGTTTGCGAAAGGTGCTGGCCGAGCTCCAAGCCGAGCCAATCGCTGTTCCGCCGTTTAACTTGAAATTTCTCCGGCGCGGTCACGCGATCCATTTTCGTTGTCAGCATCCCGAGGCGTTGCGAATGCGCGTGGATGTGATGTCCAAAATGCGCGGCGTGGATGCTTTTACCAGCCTTTGGCGGCGGCGCACGACCATCGAACTACCCGACCGGACAAAATGCGATCTAATGTCATTGCCCGATCTTGTGCAGGCCAAGAAAACCCAGCGCGACAAAGACTGGCCGATGATCCGCCGCCTGGTTGAGGCGCATTATTTTCAGAACCGTGCCAGACCGAATCCGGGGCAAATCCGTTTCTGGTTACAGGAACTTCGCACAGCGGAAATCCTTTTGGAACTCGCTCAACGCCACCCGGTAACTTGCCGGCGTTTGGTTTCGACCCGGCCACTGCTGGTTCATGCGGCCCCCGGCAAGCTGGAGGAATTGCGGCGTGCGTTGATGGCCGAAGAAAATGTCGAGCGTGAACAAGACCGGCGTTACTGGTCGCCGTTAAAGGCGGAACTGGAAAAACTACGCCATGCTAAATGAAGATCACCGAAGGCCTAACCACGACACGCACTGGACGAACGAACTGGGGTTGTTTAATTTGTGGCAGGAATGCAATCCATGACAGATACCTCGCCTGAGATCGCCGAGATGGTGCGTGCCCGCCTGATGGCATTGTCAGGAGCGGAACGCTTCCGCATGGGAGCGCAGATGTTCGATGCCGCCCGGCGCATGGTGCTGGCTTCGCCGCCTGCCGGCCTGACGGAGATCGAACGCAAACGCCGCCTTTTTGAGCGGCTTTATGGTGAAGTGCTCCCAACGCCATGATGCTGGAGCTGCGATAACAACTCGCACTCTATGCAAACGTTAAGCTTCAAATCATCGGCAGTTTTCCGGCGGTGGCTGGAGAAAAATCATGCCGCCTGTGATGGCGTTTGGGTGCGGTTTTTCAAAAAGGCTTCCGGTGAGAAATGCGTGGGCTATGCGGCGGCGCTGGACCAGGCGCTGTGTTTCGGCTGGATCGATGGGCAGGTAAAATCCTACGACGCAGTATCCTGGATACACAAATTCACACCGCGCCGGGCCCGCAGTGGCTGGTCCAAGCTGAATATCCAGCACGTGGAACGCCTCACCAAAGCGGGAGCCATGCGACCGGCGGGATTGGCTGCCGTGGCAGCGGCGAAGGCGGATGGCCGCTGGGAAGCCGCCTACGATTCACCCCGGAACGCCCAGCCGCCCGCTGATTTCCTGAAAGCGCTGGCGAAAAATAATAAGGCCAAGGCATTCTTCGAGACGCTGAACCGGGCGAATGTGTACGCCATCGTCTATCGGCTGCAAACGGCGAAGAAACCGGAGACGCGGGAGAGGCGGATGAAATTGATTTTGGGGATGATGGGGGAGGGGAAGCGGTTCCATTAACGAGAGGCGAGGGATGGGGGAAGTTGATACGTGATGCGCGAAGCAAGATGCGGGATTTGGGAACGAGGATGGAAGATGGAGGATGGAAGATGGCCCGGGCGCAGTCAGAACATAGGTAACACTTCAGGTTCAATACATAGGTAACACTCAGTTGGTTAAAGGTTACACATTCACTTTAGGGCTGACCAGCTTCCAGCGGGCGGCTAGCCGCCCGCTGGAAGCTCTCGGTCGCCGGATTGATCCAACCCAGCAACAATCGCCCAAACCAGACTTCCACGGTTCCATTGGCTACCGGCTTGAGCCCCACCGACCAGCCGGCCAAACTCGTGCCGATAAAATATGCCACGCCGTCCAGCTTGAGGTCG
>Ga0265338_10000294_pt1 | contig 90033 bp, 68 predicted proteins | sample 42126metaG_FD_193579 | JGI IMG/M metagenome (GOLD analysis project Ga0265338, IMG submission 193579) | Rhizosphere microbial communities from Carex aquatilis grown in University of Washington, Seatle, WA, United States - 4-21-26 metaG | ecosystem: Host-associated > Plants > Roots > Rhizosphere...
AGAACAAATGGTATCTGGTAATCGGAATCGCGCTGCTTTTGTCCGGGATATTTTTGGTCGCGAAGGCCTTTGCCGCCGAAGGCCACGCGGCCGGACCAATCCCCTGGTTGAAACTGGGGCCGGTGGGCCTTATGGGTATTGTCGGCGGGGTGGGTTTATTGTTCCTTCCGACCAACATCAGACTCAAATGAGCGGCAGGGGCACATCTCAATTTTTGTGCAGGGCGCCGGGAATCCCAACGGGATTCTGTCTCAAAGCCCAGGGGTTGCGAGGAACGAGCCACCCTGGGTTACCGTCCCAAAACATCTTCAACCGCAAAGCGGTTGCGCCCCTTCCGTTCCGGTGCGCCCGAGATTTTGGCCACAACGCCGTTGGCGTTGCATCCATTTCCGAACCTACACCCAAGGTAGCCCCAACCAATCGGGGCAACCTTGGGCTGAAGGACACAATCCCGTTGGGATTGAGCAACCAAGCCACTTCTCAAAAGCTGAGATGCGCACGAGCGGCAGAGACAGGGAAAATTCTTTCATTCGCTTGCGTTACGGGTATTTTGCCCCGAAATAAATTTGTGAAAATCCGCGCCTTAGCCGGGACAGCACAGTTGAAAACAGGGAGCGCGCCCGCCCCGGGCGCTGCCGACGACGACCTCGTCGTCAGCATTGGCATTGGGACCAACGCACTGATTGGTTTGTCCTTCCGCGAAGAGTTCGTCGCGAGGGCGCGCCGAACTACAGCCGGGGCGGCTGTGCTCCCCATAAACCAACCGCATCGTTCCGGCTTAGGTGTCGAAGCTAAATATTTATGATTTTCCGCTGGTTCTTTTCTCCGGTCATTCGCCAGGCCTGCGCGGTGCGCAAGCACGTTGAGCGGTTGTTGAGCGCGCAACGCGACCTGCTTTCGCCGCAAGCCATCGGCGGAGTAACGCTGGCATTGAACCAGTTGCAGACGGCCATTGCCGAGGGCCAGGACACCGGCAAGCTGCGGATTAAAATGGACGAGCTGGATTTCGCGGCCAACAAATGGCTCAAACCGTATCCGAACGCACTGTGGCGGGAAAATGTTGAAGTCATCCTGGTGGCGGTGGCGGTGGCGATGGCCATCCGCACCTTCTTTGTGCAGCCGTTCAAAATCCCAACCGGCTCGATGCAGCCGACGCTTTTCGGTGTCACGTCAAAGAACTATTTGCCGCACGACGGCCAGCCGGGCGATCCCCATTTTCAATTCCCGACCGGCTGGGAGCGCATCAAGCAGTGGTTTGAAGGGATTTCCTACGTTCACGTCGTGGCGCAGAATGACGGCGCGATCGATTCCATGGGCGCGCCAATGCGCTTTTTGATTTTTAACATCCGGCAGTCTTTTTCGATCGGTGGCGTGGAGCACGTCATCTGGTTCCCGCCGGATTTTGGCGAACAAAGCCTGGCAGCGCGCGCGGGCCTGGAACCAAGCCGCGTTTACCGCAAGGGCGATGATGTTGTCAAAATCCAGTCCTGCGCCGGCGATCATTTGTTCGTGGACCGGCTGACCTACAATTTTTGCAAGCCGGGTCGCGGTGAGATCGTCGTGTTCGAAACCAAGGGCATTCAAAATCCGATGATGCCGCAGGACCAGTTTTACATCAAACGGCTGGTGGTGTTGCCGGGCGACCATGTTCAAATTGGCGACGACCGGCATTTGATCATCAATGGCGAACGTCTTGACGCCTCGACTCCGCATTTTGCCATGGTGTATTCCTTCGACCCGAAGCAACTGCCGCGCGAGAGTGAATACTCCGGCCACGTCAACGGCACGGTCGCAATACAGGATGGATTGTATCCCAACCTGGCGCCGCTTTTCCCGGATCAGCAGACCATCTACACCAACAGCGACGATGCCTACATGGTCATGGGCGACAACACCTGCAACAGTTTCGACTCGCGCGCCTGGGGAAATTTTCCGGCCCACAATGTCATCGGTAAATCCTTTTTCGTTTACTGGCCGATCACCAAGCGGTTCGGTTGGGGCAATCAGTAGATCTTGCGCAGCCCAATGAACGCAGCGAATTGCGAAACGGTTTTAATCACCGGCGCGTCCTCGGGCATTGGACTGGAACTCGCCCGGTGCTTTGCGGCCGACGGCTGCCGTTTAATATTGATCGCCCGAAACACCCAGGCGTTGGAAGCGCTGGCGGAGGAATTACGCCGGACAGACAAAATCGAGGCGCTGGTTTTGACCGCTGATTTGTCCCTGCCAGAAACCCCCGCGCAGGTGGTGAAGGAATTGCAGGGCAGGGGAATGGCGGTGGACGTGCTGGTGAACAACGCCGGGTTCGGCGCGCAGGGCGCTTTTGCCGGGTTGCCGCTTCAACGGCAGCTTGAAATGATTCAGGTCAACATCACCGCGCTGACGAATCTGACGGGGTTGCTCCTCCCGGGCATGATTGAACGCCGGCGCGGCGGCGTGCTCAATGTCGGATCGGTCGCCGGATTCCAGCCCGGACCCGGCATGGCGGTGTATTATGCGACCAAGGCCTACGTGCTTTCATTCACCGAGGCGCTGGCGGAGGAACTGGCTGGAACCGGATTGACGGTGACGGTGCTTTGTCCCGGGCCGACGGAAAGCAATTTCGGCAAAATTGCCCGCGGTCAAAAAGATCGGCGCTTCAAAACTCCCAAGTTGCCGGCGGCAACCGTCGCCCGGTGCGGTCATCAGGCTTTTCGCAAGGGCCGGCTGCTGGCCGTGCCGGGACTGCAAAATCATTTGCTGATATTCATGGTCCGCATCACTCCACGCTGGCTGGTGCGCAAGCTGGCGGGATTATACAACAGCACGAAGAACCAAACTTGAAATCAAAGGCGGCGGGGGCAGGGGCGATTTCAATTGATGCAACTTGCGAAAGTTCGACAAGTATGGTCAAAATCTGGAGGAGAATCAGGCTGTAATTTTGGGCGCGAACATAACCGCCCGGCTGCACTTCGCACATGGATAGCTTTACATTCGTTCGCTCGCATCGGGGAACAATTCTATTGTCCGCCGCCCTCGTGGCGGCGGTCGTTGTTGTCTGGTGGTTCCTCGGCCCGATGGAGGCACACCGGAACGGCCGCGATTATGCCGGCCAGCTCCGGGAAGCCATTGCCGAACGGCAGACGCACACGGTGGAGAAGCTTCTGGAACAGATCCGCACGGAAAAACAATCGCTGAACGGGGGCAATGTCAGCGAGACCGTTGTTGCCGCCGCCGCTTTTTTGATCAAGGAGCAGGCCTTGTTGAAGAATTACGAGGCCGCCTATGCGAGAATCCTCAAAAATTTCACGGGCAACCCGGATGCGGCCCAATTGGCCGAGATTGCCGACCAGCTTGCCGCGGTGCGCAATGCCCTGAATGCCCTGGCACCGGACCTGAAAAAGGAAAATGAGCCGAGTTTTCTGGCCTTTGAGTCGCAGTGGCAGAAATTCCTGTCCCAGAGCAGCACCGCGGTCAACGGCCTTTTGGGGCAATGGATTGCAGCCGCAGAACAGCAGTGCTACGCCTTGGATTATCAGTTGCCTCCGGATAAATCCACCGCCCGGGTGACGAGGCTGGCCGGCCTGATGCAGAAAATCAGCAATTGCCAGATCGAATATGCCAGCCAGTTGAGTTTAAGCGGCAACCTGTTGAAACGCGCGGACGCCGTGCGGGCCAAGCTGGCCGCTTTTGAAGGGGAGATCACGTACCTTGACGATAACCTGGCCGCGCTGGCCAAGGCCGGCACGCTCAAAGAATTCACCCAGAGCATCAATTTGATTGCCGTATCTGAGTTCTCACATTCGCCTTCGGTGACGGCGGCGGCGGCCGTGCAAACACTCGATCTGAGCGATGAAAGTGCACTCCGCATTTTGCTGGGCATGGCGAATTCGAACACTTGGGCCATGGCAACGACGGGAGCCGGACGCTTCATCCCGGAAACGGTCCTGCCCTCCGAAAAATCGATGCTCCAACAACTCAACAATGATCCCGCCATCAGTTCAAATCTTCATCACTATCGTTTCTGGCTGAATCCAGATGGAACGCAAATCCGGGAATGGATTACGGTGGGCGCCTTGGACACCACCCTGGGCTGGAAACGGATCAAGGCGTGGCCATTGTCTCAGTACGCAGCCATCGTTCAATTTGAGGATCAGGATTATGGTTTCTTCGGTGACCAATGCCGCCTGTCGCCGACACAGATCAGCTATCGCGTCGAGGATCTGGGCGTCTTGAAAGACGCCACCGTGTATTATTCGGCTGGCATGGACAAGGAATTGTCGGGAGAACAGACATTTACCCGCCCATTGCTTGAGGTTTTGAATTTTATCAAGGACTCCCATGACGGCTCGCCGATTTTTCGTGCGTGGCTTTTCCTGGATTTGATCGACCTGATGAAAACGCAACCGGATGCCTGGGGACTTAGTTTCTGTCCCGCCGCCCTGGCCGATCAGGCCCAAATTAAAAAAATTGTTGGGGGACAGTTGTACAGCGGCGACTGGCTGGTTGCTTCGGAAACAAAGAATTATGGCGAAAAGCTGGCGCAATTTTTTGAATCCAGAAAACCGTTGTCCTATCCGAAGCAGGCGGCGGGTTTGTTTGCCCTGGCGCGTTCCGCATCACAATCCGGCCTCCGATATGCAGGGTTTGTCGGTTTGGATGGAAAACCAAATTTCGTCGGAGGCCTGGCACCAGGAGCAGGGGAGATTTGGGGCTACAATCCCGATCGTAAATTGATATCATTCAAAGTGAAAACAAGCCCCAACAGCTTGCTGGCGGAACCCGGCATGCCGCTGTCACCGTTGTTTACTCTCGATGGCCAGCGCCAAGAATTTCTGTCCCGTGCGGGGGTCAATCCCGATGACCCATCGTTCCGTGATGCGCTGCCACCCATGTTCCAAGCGTCGGTCCAATAAAGCTGTGGACAAAAACATGCCATTCAAATTGGAAAACAGGGCGGAATGAAAGCGCCCAAAAAAACTTCAACCGTCGGCTTTTGAAATCCATTGCTTGGATCTCAAAAGCATGGCCAACAATGTTAACATTGAGAAGACAGCAACAAGCCGGGCTGCAAAATCCGGTTTACCCGGATCAGCCGGCGGTTGTCCGGCGGACCACATAAAGACGTTGTAATCCCACAGGGCAACAAACAGGATTAAATGGAGTGCCAGGAAAATTAAGAACCATTTGCGCGCCATCTCTCCGATTGCGAGGGCGCAGAGCACACACCAAAGGAGCAATGCCGTGTAAGGCGCATGACACAACCAGGTCGTGGTTGAGGGTGATGAGCCAAACTCAAAGAACCAAAAAACCAGCAAAGTGGCGATCAACACTCCCAGAAGCGGTTTAAACCAAATGGCCCGCTGAACTTTACTGACAAACAACAATGGCAGGCCAATCAGTAGGAGCATCGGGGCTGGTCCAAGGCGCAGAACAAAAAATTGTCGCATCTGTCCGGCCAATGTAGAATTCCAGCCAGGTTGAGCGAAACCCCGGGCACACTCTCCATTCCAGTCCGTGGTATCACCCAGCAACATCCGGAGATTATGAATCTTGTTAACCGCAACCCCCCGGAATCCTGTTTTTTTATATTCTTCGATGATGGTGGTGAGCGGCGGGCGGCTTTCATTCACGGGAATCACCCCTGCCAAGTGCCATTTGATCAGCCGGTCACCCGGCGGATCATAAAATTTCTGGTAGGCAATCCACGGAATGTAGATCAGCGCGGCGACCGTGAAGGTGACGACAAGATCGCGCATTTGCCACTCTTTTCTTCGAATCCAAAACAGCGTGACGAAACCCATCAGGGCAAATATGGCTGCGCCGTGAGCCAGCAAACTTAGGGCGGCGGCACTCCCCACCATCAATGTTCTGACGCGTTTGGGGCAGTCTTGAACAAACAGCGCTGCACCTACAGTTAAGGATAGGGCTGCAGCCAACATTTTGGGCCAGGTATAAACCGAGTTCACAAAAACCGCGCCGACCAATGCCACCAAAATCACAACCTGCAGAATTTTCCCCTCGGAAAGGCTGAGCGCACGCAAAAACCCCCACAAGCCCCAAATCCAAAAAATATTCACCGCCACAGAAAGCAGGAGATAGGCAAGGGAACTTCCCGCCAGATTAACGAAAGGATAGGCGACCATGACCATTCCGGTTTGCAACGGAGGGCGGTCACTGGAATGCCAGTCACCCAGCAAAAAGGGTTTCAGACCAGCCTTATGGTTTATGAGGCAATTCGCAAACATCTGGGGGATCGCGTTATCCTTGACCGCCCAGTAACGGCCCCCGACGAGATAATTACCATAGTCCAAGCCGCCTCGGTCTCCCGCCACAGATACATAGCCAAGGCAAACAATGACCGAAACGACGGCCGGAACCGATATCGCTTTCCAGGATAAAAACACAGGTTTGGAACTGAGAATAAGCATTGCCGTGGTTGACAAAGCCAGCGATGAATACATGCCGATGTAGGGATGAGCAAACCAAGCCCAAAAAAGCAGCCAACCAGCGGCAGCTGAACCGATGAGGACAATCCCAGGCGACAAACTTGCGGGAACTTTTTCGCCCACAAGCTCAAGCAACGCAAATCCGGGCGCAAACACAAGGATGCAGGCAGACATGGTTAAGATCACAACCAACGGAGCCGCAAAAAATCCTGCCGAAGAGTAATACGAAGGCAGCAAAGTAAAGATCAGAAAGGCGGAAATGATTATGCCAATCGGCAGCAATTTAAAAGAGCGCTTCCTTTCTGGCGACAAAAGCGATGAGTCTGTTTGCCCTTTCGAATCAATCAACAAAGAATGGCTGCCCGTTTTCATGTTTCACATTTGAAATTTTGCCCGCAAATAATTTGAATGGATCGGACTACAGTGCAAGCGTATCTGGCGCTTTTCTACAAGCGCACAAACCGACGGGACAATTATCGTTTCTCCCGTCAATCCACACATTTCAGTTAAACTGATACGATGTCAGCAATTTAGCTGATGCTTCCAAAACCCTGTCCAATTTCGGGACTTTAACCATATTCTGGCGGGTTCTAACTTTGCACCAGTCGGCAGAGTAATGAATACCCTACAATTGTTGAGCATCACATTATAGACGCACAATGTTCGTTATATTTAATGTTAATACAATCCAGTTGACGGTAGGTCAAGTGTCCGCTTAATTGACTACGATGAAAATTCGTATGGTCATCTTGTTTGTAGTTCTGGCCGGGTTTGGGCTGGCAAAAAGTGTTTTGGCCATGGACCGTTGGGACGCGCTTTCCATGATTGAAAGCGGCAATAATGATCAGGCGGTCGGCATGGTCGGTGAAATTTCCCGTTTTCAAATACGGCCCGAGTTGTGGCCGGGTGGAGATCCCGAAAACCCACGGATAGCGCTGACCGCAGCACAGAAGACCATGAGTCCGCGCCTGAATCATTTTGAACGCAGCCACAGACGTCCGCCAACGGATTTTGAGTTTTATGTCCTTTGGAACGCGCCATGGCAGGCAGACCATCCTAGCGGCGTCGTCAAGGAACGCGCACAGCGCTTTGCAAATCTCGTCCGGAGCTGAACTGGGTTGCCAGGCGATAAACTTTCCGGTATTCACCGACGGTTTTGGCCCAGGAAAAATCTGTTTTCATGGCGTTTTGACGGTAATGGCGCAATAATTTTGGCTTCTCATAAAGAGCAATGGCTTTGCGAATGGCCTTGGCCAGCGCGCGTGCTGAATATTCACGGAACTTGATGCCTCTGGCCTTGACTGGATCTTGCGAGCAGTCAATTACACTATCATCCAATCCACCAACAGCACGGACGACAGGTATCGTGCCATAGCGAAGACTATACATCTGGTTCAGGCCGCTGGGCTCAAACTGTGATGGCATGATGTAAAAATCGCAGCCGGCTTCAATATGGTGCGACAAGCCTTCATCATAACCGAAGGTAGCCGCCATTTTTGACGGAAATCGCCGGGCCAAGTCGAAATAAGCTCGTTCGTAAGCGGGAGCGCCGCTGCCAAGCAATATGAACTGGATGTTCGAGCTTAACATCTCCTCGAGTGCGCCCAATTGAATGTCCACCCCTTTTTGTTCGGCCAGCCGTGTGACCGTGCCGAACAGCGGTATGTCGGCGGCCACCGGCAGACCAAATTCCCGCTGCAAATCGGATTTGTTCTTCCGTTTGCCCGCCAGCCTGGTCGCGGAATAAGGGTGTTTGAGAAATGGATTGCTGGTGGTGTTCCATTCGTCGTAGTCCACACCATTGAGAATGCCAAAAAGCTGGTCCCGCCGCTTGCGAAGAAAGCCGTCCAGCCCGCAGCCGAACTCCTCCGTCATGATTTCACGGGCATACCGCTGACTGACGGTCGTAATCGCATCGGCAAACGCGATGCCGGCCTTGAGGCAATTTAGCTGCAGATAAAATTCCGCGCCTTCGAGGGTGAAATATTCTCCCGGCAGATTCGTCAATGCAAAGGCGGCGGCTGGAAAGGTTCCCTGATAGGCAAGATTGTGAATGGTCAGGCAGGTCGCCGGGGGACTCGCCCACCCTCCCGCCCGTTGCTCATGTTGCATCAATGCCGGCACCAATCCGACCTGCCAGTCGTGAACATGCACCAGGTCCGGTCGCCACGGCAGGTAGCGTGCGAGGTGGGCCACGCATTTTGAAAAGAAAATGAAACGTTCGGCATTGTCCGGGTAACTGAGGTTTTTCTCCAAATAAAGTCCGGCGCGCTGGTAAAATTCCGGCTGATGGATGAAATAAACCGTCAGCCTCTTCTCAACCTCCAGCAACCACAGCTCCGCCGACACCGTCTGCGCGCCCAACGGCAGGTCGAACCGCCAATCCACCCGCCGCATGGCCGGAAAACGTTCGCGGATGCCCCGGTAGAGCGGCGTGACAATCCGTGCCTCGTCGCCGGCCCTGACCAGCGCCTTGCCCAACGCACCCACCATGTCCGCGAGTCCGCCGGTTTTGGAATACGGATGGACTTCGCTGCTGGCCAGAAGGACTTTCATTGATTTACGATTCACAATTCAATCATCACGCGCCGTATGCCGCGCCAATCGTGAAAGGAGATATAATAATCATCACGCGCAAATCCGGTCCGTCTTCAGGTACGGCTGCAAGGCGGAGGGAATCAATACGCTGCCGTCCGCCTGTTGATGCGTTTCAATCAAGGCGACAAACAATCGCGCCAGCGCCGTGCCGCTGCCGTTGAGGATGTGCGGGAATTTGTTTTCACCCGTCTCCGATTTGAAACGCAAATTCATCCGGCGGGCCTGAAACTCCTCGCAATTCGAACAGCTCGACACCTCGAGATAACTCCCCTGCCCTGGCGCCCAGACCTCGAGGTCATAGGTTTTGGCGCTGCCGAAACCCATGTCGCCGGTGCACAGCAGCACCACGCGATAATGCAGTCCCAGCACTTGCAGCACCCGTTCCGCGTTCGCCACCATTTTCTCCAGTTCATCGTAGCCCTGTTCGGGTTTCACGATTTTGATCAATTCCACCTTGTCGAATTGATGCACGCGAATCATTCCGCGCGTCCCGACGCCCGCGGCTCCCGCTTCGCCGCGAAAACACGGCGTGTAGGCACAGTAATAAACCGGCAGTTGGCCTTCCTTGAGAATTTCCTCGCGATGAATGTTGGCTACCGGCGTTTCGGCGGTCGGAACCAGATATAGTTTGCCCAACTCCTCGGACCGGTCACCCTCGGCCACGCCGTAGTATTGGTCCTTGAATTTTGGAAACTGGCCGACGCCTTCAAGGCATTGTGGTCCGACCATGAACGGCGGCGACACCTCCGTGTAGCCGTGTTCACCTGTGTGCAGATCGAGCAGAAATTGAATCAGCGCCCGTTCGAGCCGCGCCCCCCAGTTGGTGTAGAGCAGAAAACCGCTCCCGGAAAGCTTGGCGCCGCGGACAAAATCCACCAGCTTGAGCGACTCGCACAATTCGACGTGGGACTTCGGTTTGAAGGTGAAAGTCGTCTTCTCCCCTTGGACCCGGATGACTGGATTGTCCCGGGCGGTCTTGCCTTCGGGAACGGATTCATGCGGAAGATTTGGCACCTGCAACATCAGTCGGTCTCGTTCTGCATCTGGCACTCCCAAGTTTTCTTCTACATTCTTAATGGTTTCGCCCAGCTCGCGCATCTCATTCTTCTTCGCTTCGGCTTCCTCATTCCTTTTTTGTCCGATCAATGTGCCAATTTCTTTCGACACACGATTCCGCTGTGCCTTAAGTAATTCAAGACCAGCGAGAACCTTTCTTCGTTTCTCGTCGAACTGAAGAATGTTATTAACTAGCGCCTCATCCCCTGCCCCGCGAGTGGCGAGACGATTACGCACAAAGTCGGGCTTTTCGCGGATTAATCTGATATCGAGCACGGATTGATTATAGAAATTCGAGAGACCAGCGGCAAGGCGGAAGCCTCTCCAGCATCCCTTCGATGTTCGGTTGTTGAAAATGCAATCGCGGTGGTTAAATATCGAAGGCCCTGAAGCTGCCCGAAAAATTGAAACCCAAGTTGCCCGCGCCACCGCCGTTGACACGGATACGCGTTGGCCTTGCGCTGGCCGTTGCCTTGGTTGCCGACGGGCTGCAGCTTCTCTCCGGCCCGCTCGGGTGGGTGTTGCTTGACCAGGCTATTGATGTGGTGGCAATGCTGTTGACGAATTGGGCAATTGGATTCCATTGGCTGCTGCTGCCCACGTTCGTCACCGAACTATTTCCGATCGTGGATATGCTTCCGACCTGGACAGCTTGCACCATTGCTGTGATCACATTGCGCAAGCGGGCCCAATCCGTGCCACCGCCATCCAGACGCTGATGGCTGCATTACCATCACGCTGGACGCCGGGAAGGACAGCCGCTATCTTTTGCAAAGCACACCGACCAAATTTATGCCGAAAGCGCTTCCCAAGGTTCTGCTAATTGAAGCCGGCTCCGAGAATCGGCAGTTGGTATCAGTGGCTGATTTCGCAATGGATCGGGCCTCCGGCCTTCCCGCCGCGCTGGAAAAACTCGACCGTCAGGGTTTCGATCTCATTGTGATGGAACTTTCGCTGCCAAACAGCCAGGGTTTGGAGGCCTTTGCCCAGGTGCGGGCGGCCGTCCCGCAAACTCCGATTGTTGTTCTGGCGGAGGCTGCGGATGCGGAACCGGCCGCCCGGACATTGTGGATGGGCGCGCAGGACTATTTGCTCAAACCGCAACTGACCGGCACGCTTTTGGCCACCACCATGCGCAAAGCCATTGACCGGCATCGCGGTCAGCTCGCCCACGGCTACGAAGGCTTCCTGCTACAGACCCTGATGGACAACATTCCCGACTCGATTTATTTCAAGGACATTCGCAGCCGGTTCCTCATGATGAGCCGGGCCAAGGCCAAGAAACACGGCTTGACTGATCCCCAGCAGGCGGCGGGCAAGAGCGACGCCGATTTTTTCAGCCAGCCCCATGCCCGGCAAGCCCTGGCGGACGAACAAAGGATCCTGCGCAGCGGCCAGCCCATCGTGGACATCGAAGAGAGTGAAACCTGGCCCGATGGCAGCACGACTTGGGTTTCAACCACAAAGATGCCCATGCGCAACGAATCCGGCCGGGTCGTGGGGACGTTTGGAATTTCGCGCGACATCACCAAACGCAAGCGCGCCGAGGAGGCGCTGGCCGAGCGCACCCAGCAGCTGCAAAAAAAGAACCGGCAGATCGAAGAGGAATTGAAAATGGCGCGCGAACTGCAAATCGCAATGTTGCCGCAAAAATTCCCCTCGGTGCCGCACAACCGGCCGGCCCATGAAAGCGATTTAAAATTCTTCAGCTTTTTCCTGCCGAGCGGGGCGGTAAGCGGTGATTTTTTTGACGTGGTCGTCCTTTCCGACACGTCCGTCGGCGTGTTCATTTGCGATGTCATGGGGCACGACGTTCGAGCTGCGCTGGTGACCGCCATGACCCGCGCACTGGTCGAAGACCTGAGTGCGGCGGCGACCGATCCCGGGCATCTGCTGTCCCAGATCAACCGGGGTTTGCTCAGTGTTTTCCAGCAGGCCGACACCACCATGTTCGCCACCGCCTTCTACCTGGTTGCCGACGTGGCGACCGGTCAATTGAGCTACGCCAGCGCGGCGCACCCTGATCCGCTGCACCTGTACCGGCGCCAAGGCAGGGTTGAAACGCTCTGTTCCGACGCCGGCGGCCGGAAGGGACCGGCACTGGGACTGTTCAAAGACGCAATATTCCCGACCTACCGTCGTCAGATGAACACCGGCGACGTGATCCTGCTTTTCACTGACGGCGTGATTGAGGCGGAAGGCCATAATCAGGAGATTTTCAGCCAGGAACGCCTGGTTGAGGCCGTGCAGAAGCACGCCCGGCTGCCAACCAAGGAAATGCTCGGGGAACTCCTCTCGGAAATCAGGCGGTTCTCCAATCAACATGAATTTGCCGACGATGTTTGCCTCGTGGGCATGGAGGTCAAACAACTGCAATCCGACCGGTTGTTGAAATCTGATTGAAAAGGTCGGAGGTTCACGGCACATTGCCCTGATGCAATCAGTTTTTACCGGGCCGGTTTATGTGGTGCGCGACAACATCGACACCGACCAGATCATTCCCGCGCAGTATTTGACGCTCGTGCCGACGATTCCCGACGAATACGAAAAGCTCGGCGCCTATGCCCTCGCCGGGCTGCCGGAATCAATCTACCCGGCGCGTTACGTCAAGGACGGGCAGCTTGACAGTGAATTTCCAATCATTGTAGCCGGCAAGAATTTTGGTTGCGGCAGTTCGCGCGAGCATGCGCCGATCGCCCTTGGCTCGGCCAAATGCAGGATTCTCCTGGCGGAAAGTTTTGCCCGGATTTTTTTTCGCAACAGCGTCGCCACCGGCGAGCTGTATCCATGTGAAATCACCGAGCGCCTGTGTGACACGCTGAAGAATGGCGATGTGGTCACGGTTGACCTCGATGCTGCCACGGTTACCGTCAAGGCGACCGGCAAGATTTTTAAGTTCAAACCGCTGGGTGATGTGCGTCCGGTCGTGGACGCCGGCGGCCTGTTCAACTACGCCCGGCAAAGCGGCATGATTCCCGCGCAGAAATAGGCGGCATCACGGTCGTGAAACCGCCCGTATTGCTCCCGTGCCCCCGCTCATTAAAACTGTTGCTCGGCGCCTTTGTCCTCCCCAAGCGTGGCGTACCGGGCCTTATCAGAATCATCCGCACCCGGTCTGCGCCCGGCCAGCCTGAAGGCTATGCGCTGACCATCAACAAAAATGGAATTCGCATTTCTTTCCGGGAAACCGGCGGCCTGCGCGCTGCCGCGGCAACCTTGCGGCAACTGTTGCGCCAATACGGCCGGCGTCTTCCAAGCCTGAAAATCCGCGATTGGCCGGATTTCAAGCGTCGCGGTGTGATGCTGGACATATCGCGGGGACGCGTACCAAAAATCGAAACACTGCTGGAGCTGGTTGGACACCTGGCCGATTTCAAGATTAACGAGGTCCAACTTTACACCGAGCACACGTTTGCCTATCGCCATCACCAATCCGTCTGGCGTGGCTGGGGCGCGTTGACCGGCGGAGAAATTCAGCGGCTGGATGCTCGCTGCCAGGAACTGGGCATTGATCTCGTTCCCAATCAAAATTCGTTCGGTCACCTGCGCTATTTCCTGGAAGATCCCCGACTCAGGAAGTTGGCTGAAATTTCCCGGCCTTACGAGGATGCGGGCGGGGAATTTGCCCGCCGTCCCTCCACCCTTGCGCCCAATCATCCGGGCACCCTGCCCTTCCTGCGCGGGCTTTACGACGAGTTGCTGCCGAACTTTTCAAGCAGGTTCTTCAACGTGGGTTGTGATGAAACGTGGGACCTCGGTCGGGGCCGGAGCAAAATGCTTTGTGCAAGGAAAGGCCAGGGTCGTGTTTATTTAGATTTCCTCAAAAAAATCCACCGCGAAGTCTCCGCCCGGGGCAAACAGACCATGTTCTGGGGTGACATCATTTTGCATCACCCGGAGTTTCTCAAAGAGCTGCCCCGCGAAGCCATTGCTCTGAACTGGGGTTACGAAGCCAATCATCCATTTGACCGTGAATCGGCACTTTTTGCCAAAGCCGGAATCCCTTTTTATGTCTGCCCGGGTACCTCGACCTGGCAGACATTGATCGGGCGGCATGACAATGCCCTGGCCAACCTGCGTTCTGCCGCCCAGGCTGGACGCAAGCATGGCGCCGTGGGCTATCTCATTGCGGATTGGGGTGACGGTGGTCATCCGCAGCCCCTGGCGGTCAGTTATCTTCCCTATCTCGCCGGAGCGTCATTGAGCTGGTGCGGCAAAACCTTTGACGAGGCAAAACTGCTTCCGGTCCTGAGCCGTGATATTTTCAACGATCCAACAGGCGACATGGCCCGATCGACGCTGGCACTGGGCCGGGCGCATCAGAAGCTGAAATTTACCGTCGCCAACGAAACGCCGCTGGGAACAGTCATTGCCGCGCCACTGCCGGAACAACGCGAATTGTTTTGTCGGAATGGATTGAAACATTTCACGCGCATTCCGGAAAAAAATATCCGTGCCACCTTGAAGGAAATCGAAAGGCAACGCTCCGTCTTGCGCCGGGCAAAGCCGGCCGGCAAACCGGGAAAGCTTCTGGCGCAGGAACTGGATTTGGCTGCGCGCATGGCCACCCAGTCATGCCAGTTCATGCTGTGGCAGCAGGTGCTGGCTGCCGGCAAACCGGCCGAAGCGCAAAAGCTGGCCCGAATCGCGATTCGCAAACTCACCAAACTCGACCATGACTTCAACGCCTATTGGCCCGCCCGCAACAAAGGGACTCCCAAACATTGCTCGCCCTTTCTAAAATGGCGGATTCAGGATTATTTGTCGGTCAAGGGTGCTTCGCGGTTCAGCTCGGAGGAAACAAAATAATTCAACGCGCGCAGAACAACGTGTGCGGCCTCACCTGCTTTTCACGTCCCATGCGTCCCGCAAACCGTCACCGATAAAATTCAGCGCCAGCAATGTCGTGACCAGCACACCCCCGGGAAAGGCGATGAGCCACCAATAAATCCGGACGGAATTGATCTGATCGACACCTTGCGAGATTAATGTTCCCCAACTGGCCATCGGCGGCTGCACCCCCAGGCCGAGATAACTCAAAAACGACTCATAAAGGATGATGGCCGGCACCGTGAGGGCCAGGTAGGTAATGACCACACCAAAAATGTTGGGAATAATGTGGCGCGCCAGGATTCGCGCCGGACCGCCACCCAATGCCCGGCTTGCCTCCACAAATGCGCGCGTCCGCAGCGAGAGCACCTGCCCGCGCACAATCCGCGCCATGTTCAGCCACGACACCGCGCCCAGACCAACGAACAACAGCACCACCCGCACCGCGCCCGCCAGCCCGGGCGAGTCGGCCACAAAGTGCGATTGCTTGAGCATTTCACCGCACGTGGTGATGAGCACGATCACGAAAACGATGGTCGGCAACGAATAAAGCACGTCCACGATGCGCATCAGCACGCTGTCCACGCGCCCACCGACGTAACCGGCGACGGCGCCCCACAATACGCCAATGACGAGGCTGACCCCGGCGCCGACGATGCCTACGAGCAGCGAAATTTGCGCGCCAAACAGAATGCGGGAAAACAAATCGCGCCCATGGGCATCCGTGCCGAACCAGTGCTGGGCGCCCGGCGGCGCAAAGGCCGCGTCGGAAAGCTGGTTGGGATTATGGATCTGGGCAAAAGTTCCGCCCGCCATTTTCAAAACGACCGGCCACGCGCCAATCGCCAGCAACAGGAAAAACAAATACCACGCACTGACGACGGCGGCGCGATTCCGCAGGAAACGCTGGTTCGCCCGCTGCCCTGGCGTCAGTCCGGATTCGGGTTTTCGCCCGGCTTTTTGGGCTGGCTCACTCATATTTTACGCGCGGGTCGAAGACAGTGTACGCAAAATCCACGATCAGATTCAGCGCAATGAGCAGAATTGCATAGAGCAAGGCCAGATCAACGGTCATCATATAATCGGAATTCAACGAGCTGTTGATGAAAAAAACGCCGACGCCGGGGATCTGAAAAATGTTTTCAATGACAAACGAGCCGGTCAGCAAGTCGGCCAGCATGGGGCCGGAATAGGAAACGACGGGAAGGATGGCGGCGCGGACGGCGTGTTTGAGCAGCAATAGATTTTCCCCGAGTCCTTTCGCGCGCGCAGCCGTGACGAATTCCGATTGCATTGCCGTCAACATGCCTTCCCGGAAGAGGCGCGCGATTTTTCCTGCAAAGAACAAACCGAGCGCAATGGTCGGCAAAATCATGTGCAGCGGAGATTCCCAGAGTGCGACGGGCAACCAATGCAACTTGAGGCTGAAAACAAGAATCAACACGGGCGCAACAACAAATCCCGGAACGCATACCACGAGAACGGCAATAAAACTTCCGGCATAATCCTCCCATCGCCCGCGCCTGGCCGCGGTGAAGAATCCGAGCGGCAAACCGACACCCATGGCGAAACCGAATGCGAGCGCGCCCAGCGTCATTGAAACCGGCAGGCCCTGCGCGATGATATCGCTGACGTGATGGCTGCGGTATTTATATGAAACATCAAAGCTGGCCGGCGCGTGCTGCCACTGGCCGGCCGGATTTTTTTTCCAGACCAGACCAAAATAACGCAGATATTGCTTCCAGAACGGCTCGTCCAAATGATAAGCCGCGTTCAGGTTTCGCTCGATTTCCGGCGAGGCAGGCGCGCGTTCGCGGTCAAAGGGGCCGCCCGGGACGAGATGCACCATGGCAAACGCCAGGGCGCTGATGACCAGCAGCAGCGGAATGGCGAAGATAAGGCGTTTTAAAAAATACATGGTCAGGAGGACCGCCGATTTTCAGGCTCCGCGTCTGCTGCCGGCTTTGGACCTTGGATTTTGGATCTTGAATTTACCCGGCGAATCGATTGCAGCGGATGGTCATCAAGAATGTTCTCGTAAATGCCCTGGATGCGGTTGGTGTCGAAATAATTGATGCCGACGTAAAAAAAAAGCGGGAGGATGGGCACTTCGTCACGCACCAGCATTGTTTCCGCCTGTTGCAGAAGTTTTTCGCGCGCCTTCAAATCGGTTTGCTCGTTGGCTTCGCGGATCAGCGCGTCGTATTGCGCATTTTTCCAGCCGGTGCGGTTGTTGCCGTCATTGCTGGTGAACAGGCCGAGGAACGTATTGGCATCGTTGTAGTCGCCCACCCAACTGGAGCGCGACAGATTGTAATCAAGCTGGTTTTGCACGCTGAGGTACACTTTCCATTCCAATTGGCGCAATTCCATGTCGATCCCGAGCGTATCATGCCACATTTGCTGCAATTCGATCGCAACCTCCTCGTGAATTTTCGCCGAGCCGCCCGCCGGCGCATTAAAGATATAATCGAATCGTGGAAATCCCCTGCCGCCGGGATAACCCGCTTCCGCCAGAAGTTTCTTTGCCAGTTCCGGATCATAACCAAGCCCCACCGGCGGAACATAATTGGCCGTTCCATCCGGAACAAGATGTGACGCGGGCGGTTCACCTGCCCGTGTGATTTTTTTGACAATGCGTTCCTTGTCCACGGCCAAGGCCAGCGCCCGCCGCACCCGCGGATCGTCAAAGGGCTTGCGGGTCACATTGAAGCGCACGAAATAGGTCGCCAGATAGTTGAAGGTGTGGAAATCAGGCCGCTGCAGCAACACGTCCAGCAACTCGACCGGCACCAATTCCTTGTCCCAAACCACGTCAACCTGGCCATTTTCGTAAAGGTTCAGCGCGGCGGATTGCGAGCCAATGGGCAGCAGGTCTATGATTTCCAACTGGGTGTTGGCGGCGTCCCAGTATCGCGGATTTTTGCGCAACCGGACCTTGTCGTTGATCCTCCAGACAGCGAGCTCATAGGGACCGCTGGAGGGCAAAGGCCGCGCCATCAGCCACCGGTCGCCATATTTTTCAATTGTCTGGCGCGGCACAACCGAGGCCACCGGCATCGTGCAAATATCGGGAAAAAATGCGGTGGAATGATTCAACTCCACGCGCACGGTAAGCGAATCCACGGCATGAACACCGACCAGCGCCGGGTCCTTGATTCGGCCGGTGTTAAAAGCCTCGGCATTTTTCAAAGGGTATAGTTGTCCGGCATAATCCGCGGCTGTCATCGGGTTCAAAGCGCGGATCCAGGAATACACCAGGTCATCCGCCGTGATGGGGTCGCCGGTGGACCAGACAAGGTTCGTGCGCAGATGGAATGTGTAGGCGCAGGCGTCGGGGGAAACCTCCCAGCTTTCGGCCAGCCCGGGAATCGCCTTGGCGGTCTTCGGATCCAGCCGCGTCAGTCCTTCAAACAACCCAATGGCAATGCGGAACTCCGGCTGTCCGGTCAACAGGGCCGGATCCAGCGTTTCCGGCTCGGCGTTGTTGATGATGGTCACATCCGCCGGCGGCTCATGGCGGACACAGCCGGAAAAACCGATGCAGAATAGACCGACGCAGAAAGCAAAACGCGCCCGCGAAAGAATCCGCCGGGCGCGTTGTAAAATTGCCATTGCGTTATTTCGATTGCGCCGGCGCGGACGGGACGTTGGTTGGCGCAGCCAATGGCACCGACAACAGATTATTGGCTGGCACAGGTGCCGCCGCAGGTGCGGTGGCCGGTTGCGGGATGGAAACCGGCACCTGCTGCTGTTTTTGTTGCAGCTGATTTTCGAATTCCATGACACTGCCGCCCTGATTGTGCATCCGATTTTCCAGATAGCCGAGGAAGATGGCCAGCACGAAAAAGACGATTGTCGCCCATTTGGTGATTTTGGTCAGCACGTTGCCCGAGCCCGCGCCGAAGAGGGCGTCCGCGGCCGCTCCGCCAAATGCCATGCCGGCCCCGGCATCTTTTTTCGGCAGCTGGATGAGCACCAGCAAGATCAGCAATAAACAGTTGAAGACCAGTATGACCGCCAGAATTCCAATAAAAAATGATGCCATAGCGTGTTTCTATATCGAATTTTTAATTATGTCAGCAAAACTCCGCGCTTCCAGGGCCGCGCCACCGACCAGCGCGCCGTCCACATCCGGCTGGCTCATCAGTTCGCGGGAGTTGGCCGGCTTCACACTGCCACCATACTGAATGCGAACTTTTTTGGCGACGGCTTCGTCGAACAGCTTCGTCAGTTGTGAACGGATGAACGCATGAGCGTCCTGGGCCTGCTGGGTGGTGGCCGTCTTGCCTGTGCCAATGGCCCAAACCGGCTCGTATGCCACGATGGTCTCAACCATCTGGTCTTTCGTCAAACCCGCAAGGCTGCCGCGAACCTGGGTTTCCAACACCTTTTCCATCTGGCCGGCTTCTCGCTCGGCGAGCGTTTCGCCCACACAAACAATCGGTTTGAGCGATGCCGCATGAACCGCCGCCGCTTTTTTGGCGATGACCGCGTCGGATTCCTTTTGATACTGGCGCCGCTCGGAATGGCCGAGGATGACGTAGCGCACAAAAAACTCCTTGAGCATCCCGGCACAAATCTCGCCAGTGTAAGCGCCAAAATTCTGCTCGCTCATGTTTTGGGCGCCCAGCCGGAGGTTCGAGTCAACGACGACCTTTGATATCGCTTCCAATGCCGTGTAGGGTGGACAGACAACAATGTCCACTTCCCTCACCTTGGCCAGTTCCAGCTTGAGGTCGCTGACCAGCGCCAGCGCCTCGGCAACGGTTTTGTTCATCTTCCAGTTGCCGGCAATAATCAATTTACGGTCTTTGTTCATGTCTTGAATTTGTCAGGTCCGATTAAATTATTTCTCACTCAGCGCCGCCACCCCGGGCAAAACCGCGCCCTCCAAAAATTCCAGGCTCGCGCCGCCGCCGGTGCTCATAAAGGTCACCTTGTCGCCCAGCTTGGCCTTGTTGATCGCCTTCACGCTGTCGCCGCCGCCGATGATGCTTTTTGCGCCATTTTTTTGCGTCGCGTCGGCGACCGCCTGGGCGACGGCATTGGTTCCGGCAGCAAATTGTTTGTTCTCAAACAAACCCATGGGTCCATTCCACAAAATCGTCTTGGCCCTGGCCACCACATCCGAATAGGCCTTGACGGTTGCCAGACCGATGTCCAGACCGGCCGCGTCATCCGGGCAATTCATATCCGGGCTGGTGCGCGGGTTCTGCCATTCGATGATGGCGTTGCCTTTTTTATCAAGCTTGTCGGTCTTGACCGGCACAGCCACCATATCGTCCACCGGCAAAAGGAATTGCACCTTCCTGGACTTGGCCTTGGCCAAGGCGGACTTGGCGATTTCAATCGCATCCGGCTCCACCAGCGATTTGCCGGTCTTGTAGCCCTGGGCCAGCCGGAACGTGTACGCCATCGCTCCGCCGATCAGGATGGTGTCGGCCTTTTCGAGCAGGCGGTCAATGACCTTGATCTTGTCTGAAACCTTGGCACCGCCGAGAATCACGACAAACGGGCGCACCGGTTTGTCCAGCTCATCACCGAGAAACTTCAATTCCCGCTCCATCAACAGACCGGCGGCACACTGCCCGCCACGTTTGGCAACCAATCGGGCCACCCCTTCCGTTGAGGCATGCGCCCGATGCGCCGCGCCAAAAGCGTCGTTCACATATACGTCGGCGACCTTGGCCAGTTTTTCGGCAAATGCCGGATCATTCGCTTCTTCTTCGTTGTAGTAACGGACGTTTTCCAACAACACCACATCGCCGTTCTTCATGCCCCCGACAGCTTTCTCAACCTTTTCGCCGATGCAATCATCCACGAAAGTGACTGGTTTGCCGAGCAGTTCGGCCAACTTCACTGCGACCGGCGCCAGCGACATGGTCGCTTCACGCTTGCCCTTGGGCCGGCCAAGATGAGCGGTCAAAATCAATTTGCCGCCCTTTCCGATGAGCAATTTCAGCGTCGGCAGGGTTTCCACGATCCGTGTGGCATCGGTGATGACCATCTGGCCGTCCTTTTCCTCCAGGGGCACATTGTAGTCCACGCGCAAAAAAACGCGCTTGCCCCGCACATCCAAATCTTTAACTGTCAATTTTGCCATAAATCCATCCTGACTTTCTTAAAAATCGAACACGAAGAATAACCTACCGACAAACTGAGTAAAGTGAATTCAGCGGACTTGGAGCAAGACACAGCCGTGCGGCGGCAGTGTGGCGGTGTAGTTTTTCTGCTGGTCCAGATCCTTTCGCAACCAGAGGTCGCGCAACCGGGGTTTGGCCGGCAGGCCAAGATCACGCCAGGCGAGATCAATGGACACAACGATTGTGCCGCGATTGAAAATGCCGACCGCCCAGGATTGATCCGCAAGTTTTCGGGCCCAGATTTCCACCCCAGCTGGGGCATTTGTCATTCGTTGCGCGGGCCGGCCGGCAGAGTCCTGATTTACGGCGAGAACTTCAGGATTGGTCAGTAACGCCAATGTCCAATCATCGTTGTCCGGCAAGTTTGCACCCACCATCAGCGGCGAAGGCAACAAGCTCCAGAGTGACAGGAGGGTGAGCTGTTCGTCCCGCGTTAGCCGGGTAAACCGGTCGGGGCCGACGGAGCGATGGGTGATGGAAAGATGGCCGACCGGCAGCATGTCGGCATCCGGCCAGTGCCCCGGCCCGGCAAAATCGTGCCAGCGCGCGCCCAGCAAGAACTCATGGTCGAGCGATTTCCAGTTGTCCCAAAAATCGCCGGAGACACGCCAGAGATTGGCGTTGGTGGATATATGCGCGGCAGCGCGAACGGGCGTCTCGCCCGGCGACGTGCTGAAAACAATGCTGCGTCCACACCGGTCAATCGCGTGACGGACCATCTCCACCTCGCCAGTGTGGTAAGGTTGCGAAAGGTCATCCACCTTGATGTAGTCCACGCTCCACCCAGCCCACAGTCGCGCACAGGAATCATACCACGCCTGGCCCGCTGCGTTGCTGTTGACGCCAAACATGTCGGGACACCATCTGCAAACATCGTTTGTGTTTGCGGCATCGGTGGCGGTGAAGTCGGAGCCTTCGATGGGAAGATTAGCCCTGACGGAATTGCGCGGAATTCCCCGCATGATGTGGATGCCGTATTTCAAACCCAGCGCGTGAACCGCGTCAGCAAGCGGTTTGAAACCGGCGCCATCAACAGCCGAAGGAAAACGATTGGGCGCGGGCAGCAGGCGGCCGAAATTGTCGGCCACAAGCGGCGCATTGGTGCGGGCATTGCGGTTGTTGTCGTGCGCACCGGGGTCGGACCAGCAATAATCCACAACAACCGTGTCCCATCCGGCCGGCTGCATCTTTTCCGCTATGTAACGCGCATTCGCCAGCACCTCGGACTCAACAACGTTGTCGCCGAACGCATCATAACTGTTCCAGCCCATCGGCGGCGTTAGGGCAAGAGCGTCGCCGCAAACAATCTTGATTTTAATTGCCGCCTTGCCGGCGGAATTTTTGGCGGACGCGGTGAAGAAAAATTCACCTCTTTTCGCCAATGTACCGGTGAGGATGCCGGTTTGGGAATCCAGCCCAAGCCCGGCGGGCAAACCCTTCGCGTTAAATTCCATCGGCCGATTTCCGCTGACGGCAAGGGCCCAAATCAACGGGGTGTTTTGCCGGATACCGATGACTTGCGCGCCGTTGAACTGCGGCATGGCGCGCGCCTTCGACGCCGCGACGATGATTCCCTCGCGTGCGGTGAGATTGGTGTTTGGTGAAACCACCTGCGCGGACAGGACGCTTGCCGACCAGGCCAGAAGCAGGACAATTCCAGGAAACTTCATTTTTAACCTGAAGTTTTTTTCGCCGTCCGGTTTTTGAAAATCTGGTCGGCCAGCACACCGATGAGGACGACCGCGCCCATGACGGCGAAGTTGAGCGAGCTATCAATGCCGAGCAGGTTGACGAGGTTCTGTAAAACCTGCAACAGGGCCGCGCCGATCAGAATGCCAATGATCGAACCTTCGCCGCCCCGCAGGCTGCAGCCGCCTAGCACCGCCGCCGCAATGCCATAAAGCTCGTAAAACTGCCCGTGCGTTGAAGGTGAGACCAGGTTTGTGTAAAATGCGAACAGGATTCCCGAAATGCCGGTCAGCAGGCCGGCGATCATATAGCTGCTGGTGATGACGGCCCGGGTATTGATGCCGGAAAAGCGCGCGGCTTCCTCGTTGCGGCCCACCGCAAACAGGTAGCGTCCATAAACCGAGCGGTGCAGGACAAACCACATGATGATGGCGGTGCCGATGAGCAATACGAATGTCATGGGCAGACCCAGCAGATTTCCATTGGCCAGGTTGCGGAGCATCTCAAAACCTGCGCAGTCGCCAAAACCCAAGGTGGTGTCATGGGCGATGTAACGTGCGATGCCGCGATACAGCAACAGGGCGCACAACGTCACGATGAATGGCTGCAGTTTGAACCTTGTTATCAGCACGCCATGCACCCATCCGAGCGCCATCGGCACCGCCAGCACGAACACAACTGCGAGCGGCCAGGGCCAGTGCCATTGCGTGAGCGCCATCACCAGCAGCATTCCGGACAACGCGATCATCGAGCCGACCGACAGGTCGATTCCGCCGGTGATGATGACCAGGCCGAGCCCGATGCTGAATATGCCAAACAGGCCGATGACATTGGCGGTATTGACGAGGTTCGCCGCGGAAAGAAAGCGATGGTTCTCAAATGAGGTGACGGCGCACAGGACAATCAGCAGGATAAATATTCCAAATTCTTTTTTCATCATTCAAAAGCGGCTTTGGCGGCGGGGATCTTCTTTCCTACGGCCAGCTGCATGACGTTTTGCTCGTTGCAATCGGCGCGGTCAAGCACGCCGGTGATTTCGCCTTCGTGCATCACGGCCACGCGATCGCTGACATTGAGAATCTCCTCCATGTCGCTGCTGATCATCAGAATCACCGCGCCCTTGTCGGCCAGTTCGCGCATGAGCCGGTAGATCTCGGCCTTGGCGCCGACGTCAATGCCGCGCGTCGGTTCGTCCAGGATCATCACCTTCGGCGACATGGCCAGCCATTTGCCGAGCACGACTTTCTGCTGGTTGCCGCCACTCAGATTCAACACGCGCGTTTCCACGCCCGGGGTTTTGACGTTGAGTGAAGCCACCTGCTCCGCCGCCGCGTCGCGTTCGCGCCGGTGTTGGATCAATCCGTAGCGGGTGAATGCCTGCAGTGATGGCAGAGTGATGTTCTCGCAAACGGTCATTTCAACGAGCAATCCCTCGGACCGACGGTTTTCCGGCACCAGATAGATGCCGCGGTCAATGGCATCGCGCGCCGTGTTGATGGCAATCTTGTCGCTCCCCAAAAAAACTTCCTTCTCGGGTGAATGGTCCAGGCCGACAATTGATTTTGCCATCTCCGAACGCCCCGCGCCGACCAGTCCGGCGAACCCCAGAATCTCGCCGCGCGCCGCGTCAAAGGAAACCGTCTTGCCCGGATGAAGCGAGGAAGAGACATTCCGCGCCTTGAAATAAGCGGCGGTTTTTTGCGCATGCGACTGGACGTAGAAACTTTTGATTTCGCGCCCGACCATCAGGCCGACCAGCCTGTCATGCGTCGCGTCGCCGTGCGGCAGTTCGCCCGCATTTTTCCCGTCGCGCAGCACCACGACGCGGTCGGCGCACTGGTCGATTTCTCCCAGGCGGTGTGAAATATAAACGATGCTGACGCCTTGTTCAGCCAGTTCACAGACAAGTTCGAGCAGGCGATTGGTTTCCGACAACGTCAGGCTCGAGGTTGGTTCATCCATGATGATGATTCGCGCATTGAGCGAAAGCGCCTTGGCAATCTCGACCATTTGCTGGTGGGCGATGGGCAGCCGGTCGAGCCGGGTGCGTGTGGAAATCTGCAGCCCCAGCCGGCGGAGAAACGGCTCGGTATCTGCGTGGATTTTCCTTTGATCCACAAGACCGAATCTGTTGGCGGGTTCGCGGCCGAGAAAAACGTTGGCCGCAACATCCAGGTTGTCCAGGATGTTCAATTCCTGGTGGATGAAAGCGATGCCAAGCTTCATCGCATCGGTGACGTTGTTGATTTTGACCGGCTGGCCATCCAAAAGCATCGCTCCACCATCCGGCTGATACACCCCGCCGAGAATCTTCATCAGTGTGGATTTGCCCGCGCCGTTTTCACCGCAAAGCGCGACCACCTCGCCGCGGCCAATCTGTAAATCCACCGAATTCAACGCCACCACTCCGGGAAATCGTTTCGAAATCCCGCGCATTTCCAGCAGCGGCGCGGCGGTCATTGGGTTCGACAACTGCAAATCACTTGCCAAGCAATTTTTTTAATTTCGCCGAAAACTCAGCAACGTCGTCGCTCTTGATTCCCAGTGTCGGAACGATGATTTTGCCGTCCGCCAGCTGGGATTTGTCGCCGTGAAGATATTTGTCCATGCGCGTGATGGCCTGTTTGCCGAATTCATACGGTTGCTGAACGACGGTGGCATAAATCAAGCCCGAGGCGACGCCGGCGAGCGTATCCGCGTCCTCGTCGAAACACACAATTTTCACCTGGCCGGGTTTGCCCGCACCTTTTACGGCATTGGCGATGGCCGGGCCATTGTAGCTGTAAAGTCCGACCAGGCAGGCGATGTCAGGATATTTCACCAGCGCGTCTTCGGCATTTTTTTGGGCCCGCACCGGGTCCGTGTCGTCGGTGCGCACATCAATGATTTCGATGTTTGAGCCGGTCAAAATCTTTTTGATTCCCGCCATCCGGTCCTTGGCATTTTGGGCGTCGAGGTAGCCGACGAACAGCATGATCTTTCCGCCGTTGGGCAAAACCTCCTTGATGAGATTGCCGGCCTGTTCGCCGGCGGCCACATTGTCCGTGCCGATGTAGCAGACGCGTTTGCTGGCGGCGGCGTCACTGTCGGCGCAAACCAGCAACGTCTGTCCCGCGATCTTATTGAGAAAATCCGTCTGGTTGCCGGGATTGATCGGACTGACCGCGATGCCGTCAACACCTGCCGAGACCAGGTCATTCAAGATCTGCTGCTGTTCCGCCGCGCTGCCGGTGGACGGGATGCGGAAATCCACGGACACATCACCCAGCTCGTTTTGCGCATCCATGCAGCCGGAACGCGCGATGGTCCAAAAGTTCGCCGCATTGTTGCTGACGAACGCCAGCTTCAGTTTTTTCTGTGTGGCAACTCCGCCTGCGGCGGGCGTGGAACTTTCTTTTTTGCCGCAACCCGGCAGGACGACCGCCAGGCAGAGCGCGGCAAGGAGGACTTGGATTTTTTTCATGATGGGATTGGATTGATGGGGTTAAATTAAATTTTTACCGGGTGGAAAATTTATAAATAATCGTGTTCCTGTAGGTTTCGCCGGGCCTCAACGTGGTCGCGGGAAAATCCGGATGGTTCGGGGAGTCCGGGAAACCCTGCGGCTCCATGCAGAAGCCGTTGCGCAGCTGGTAAACCCAGCCGCCCTTCCCGGTCATCGAGCCATCGAGGAAGTTGCCGGTGTAGAACTGCATTCCCGGTTCGGTCGTGAAAACCTCCATCACGCGCCCTGACGTCGGTTCCGTGACCCGTGCGGCCAGGCCAAGTTGTCCGGCCGGCTTGTTGAGCACCCAGTTGTCGTCATAGCCGTTCGCCAGCTTGATTTGTTCATCGCTGCTGTTGATGCGCTCGCCGATGGCCGTTGACTGGCGGAAATCAAACGGGGTTCCGGCCACCGGACGCAGTTCCCCGGTCGGAATCAGCCCGCTGTCCACCGGTGTGAATTTGTCGGCATTGATATACACCACATGGCCAAGAACGTCGCCGCTGCCGCGGAAATTAAAATAAGAATGATGCGTCAGGTTGCAGACGGTGGGCTTGTCGGTCGTGGCGGTAAACTCAACCCGCAACTCGTTGTTATCGGTGATCGTATATACCGCCGTCACATTGAGGTTTCCCGGATAGCCTTCCTCGCCGTCTTTGCTGACGTAGGTCAGTTCCAGCTGCGGGCCGCCCGGGGTCAGCCATGACTTGGCCTGCCAGACGACTTTGTCAAAACCTTTGACGCCGCCGTGCAGGTGGTTGGGGGCATTGTTGGTGGCCAGCGTGTAGGTGTTGCCGTCGAGCGTGAACTGGCCTTTGGCGATGCGGTTGCCGTAACGGCCAATCAACGCTCCAAAATAGGTGTTGCCTTTGTTGGCCAGATAACCATCAAGATTGTCATAACCCAGCACCACGTCGCTGATCTTGCCGGTCCGGTCCGGCACCTTGAGCGACACGACAATGCCGCCATAGGTCATGATGCGGGCTTCCATGCCCTTGCCGTTGCGCAACGTGTAAATTTCGACCGGCACGCCATCCGGCGTTTTGCCGAAAGGAGCCTGGCTCACGGTCCCCATTTGGTTGGCGGGTATGGACATGGAGTCGCAGCCTATAAGACCAAGGGCTCCCAGTCCAGCCGAGGCTAGCATGATGAATGGAATGATTTTTTTCATTTCAGGTTTCGAGTTGATTTATTTTTGTCCGTAGGTGGCCTTCGGGCCGTGTTTGCGCAGGTAATGCTTGTCGAGCAGGGCTGATTGCATCGGCTTCAAAACCGGATTGATCCGCAATGTTTCGCTGGCCAGCCGCGCAATGAATTCCAGCACGCCGGCGTTGTGCACCGCATCCGCAACCTCCCGGCCCCAGGTAAACGGGCCATGGCTGGCCACCAGCACCGCCGGATGCTGCAGCGGATCGAATTTCAATTTCTTGAATGTCTCGACGATGACACGGCCGGTGTTGGCTTCGTAATCCGTTTTGATTTCGCCCGGCTTCATCAGACGCGTGCAAGGCACGTTGCCGTACCAATAATCCGCCTGGGTCGTGCCGTAAGATGGCAGGCCGCGTTGCGCCTGCGCCCAGGCCGTGGCGAACAGGCTGTGCGTGTGCACCACGCCACCGATCTTCGGGAACGCCCGGTAGAGCACCAGATGGGTGTCGGTATCCGAGCTCGGCTTGAGATTTCCAGCCACGACTTTGCCGGTTTTGAGCGACACAACGACCATGTGTTTGGGCTTCATGCCGTCGTAAGGCACGCCGCTGGGTTTGATGACCATGAGGCCGCGTTCGCGGTCAATTCCGCTGGCGTTGCCCCAGGTTTCGATGACCAGACCTTTTGCGACCAGATCGAGATTGGCCTCGCAGACTTGGGCTTTAAGCTTTTCCAGCATATGAAATTTATTTGCGAACCCGGCTGCGGATATCAATGAGCTGCTTCATCACATCGAACAGATTCCCCTTCCAGCCATCCGTGCCAAAGGCGTCGTGGAGTTTGCGGTAGAGAACGTAAAGTTGCTGGTAGGTTGCGTGGGCCCTGGGATCCGGCCGGAATACGCGCGGCTTGAGACCGGTCATCTGCTTCTGCGCCGTGGCGTAATCCTTGTGCGCGCCGGCCACGACCGCCGCTGCAATGGCCGAACCCAGCGCGCAGGTTTGCGCTGAACGGCTCACCTTCATCGGGCGGCCGGTGACATCGGCGTAAATCTGCATGACGAGCGGGCTTTTTTCGGCAATGCCACCGCAATTGACCACCTGCCCGATCTTCACGCCGTATTCCTCGAAACGGTTGATGATGGCGAGCGAGCCGAAGGCCGTGGCTTCGATCAGCGTGCGGTAAATTTCCGCGGGCGTCGTGTAAAGCGTCTGGCCGACCAGCAGGCCGGTCAATCGCTGGTCCACAAGAATGGTGCGGTTGCCGTTGTTCCAGTCGAGCGCGAGCAGACCACTTTCGCCAGGCCGCAACTCCAGCGCACCGGCTGTCAAGGCTTCATGCGAGCCTGCGTGGCTGCCGCCGGGCCGGATATAATTCACCAGCCAGTTGAACAGGTCGCCCACTGCCGATTGACCCGCTTCCAGCCCGAAATACCCGGGCAAAACACTTCCATCCACGATGCCGCAAACCCCCGGAACATCGGCCAGTTTTTGCGTGTTTGCCCGGACAGCAATGTCGCAGGTGCTGGTGCCGATGATTTTGACCAGCGTTCCGGGCGCCACGCCGGAACCCACGGCGCCGAGGTGCGCGTCGAAGGCTCCGACGGCAACGGGAATTCCGGCAATCAACCCGGTTTTTTTCGCCCAGGCAGGCGTGAGTCCGCCGACGGCGCGATCAATTGAATGAACGCGTGTTGGCAGCCGTGAGCGGAGCCGGGCCAGTTTGGGATCGAGGCTGGAAAGAAACTTCGCATCTGGATAACCGCCCCACCCTGCATTCCACATCGCTTTGTGACCCGCCGCGCAAACTCCGGCGATAATTTTATCCGGATGTTCCGTGCCGGTGAGGGCTGCTGGAACGTAATCTGCGAGTTCCACCCAGGAATATGCGGCATTGAAAACTTCAGGGCTCGTCCGCAGGCAATGGAGAATCTTGCTCCAGAACCATTCGCTGGAGTACGTGCCGCCGCATTTGGCGAGATAGCGTGGGCGCACCTTGCGAGCCAATGCGGTGATTTCCGCAGCCTCCGCCACGCCGGTGTGATCCTTCCACAGCCACGCCATTGCCGCCGGATAGCCGGTAAATTTTCTGTTGAATGCCAGCGGCTGGCCTTTGGCATCCACTGGCAAGGGCGTGCTACCGGTCGTATCCACGCCAATGCCGATGACCTGATGGGGGCTGAAACCGCGCACCTTTTTCTTGGCAGCGGCCACAACCTTCTGGATGGTGATTTCCGCGCCCTTGATGTAATCGGCGGGATGCTGCCGAGCCAGGTTCGGGTCGCGTGCCAGGATCACACCGGCGACGCCGTGTTCATAACCCCAGACTGCGGTTGCTACTTCGCGTCCGTTGGCAACGTTGACGACCAAGGCGCGCACCGAGTTCGTGCCGTAATCAAGACCAATTGTATATCGTGTGCTCATGCTGGTTCAAAGGCGCGGTGCTGAATGATTCCACCAACAAATTTCAACGCAACGCCATTTTGCGTCTATCAATCACCAAAACCCGCCCAAGGAAGCAGGCAAGCATCCCGGCCGAAACACCTTTAAACATTTTCCTCAAGTGACCATCAATGTGCATCGGATTGATGACGACACGATCACGAATAACCCGTCATGTGGATGTTTGATGTTGCGCCAGATTACGAGCTTGGCGGACTGATGGCAATACTTTCGCAAAAACGAAGCAGCGCCCCACCGTTTGAACGATGAGGCGCCTGCTTCCCCAGTTATGAATTGCTTGTTAGCTTCGTTTTACCCGCGTCCGGCCCCCGGTTACTCAGGGCCGATAAACCGAGCGATAGAACTGCTGCGGATAGTTCGTCGCCTGTTGATCGGTAAACTGCCACAGGCCGTTGATATCGGCCGTGTTGGTGCTGACCGGTATCCAAACCGCCGGCGCCAGGTTTGTCGTCGATTCCACCTGATAGATGTAGTTGGGCGCTCCAAGGAAGCTCAGAGTCACCGTGCCATTGCCGTTGACAACCGTTCCGGTGATGGAATTGGTTGGCGGCGGTCCGACCAAGACGTTGATCTGGCCGGCCGCGGTGCCGCCAAATCCATCACCGATCGTGTAATTGATCAGGTCCGCCACGTCGTTCATGTTGGTATAGTGAACGTAGGTGCTGTCATAGCTCACCGCCGCCGCATTGGTGCTGCTGATGGGACCGGTCAAGGCCAGCAGGTCTCCATCCACATCACTCCAGTAGGTCGCCAGATTTCCCGCAATCGGGATGTTCAGCGGATATCCAGCCGGACGCGAATAGGTGGAGGGATTGGCCACTGGAGCGGTGTTGTTGTAAGTGAGCGTGACCACCGAGCTCGTGACGCTGCCCGAGCCGTTGCTCACGATCACGGCATAGCTGCCGCCATCGCTGCGCTGCGCGCTGGCGATGGTCAGCGTGGCGCCGGTGCCCGAGGGCACGTTGGTCCCGGCATGCTGCCACTGGTAGGTCGGATCGGGTATGCCCGTGGCACTCACAGTGAAGCTGGCCGGCTGGCCGGCACTGGCACTCTGGTTGCCAGGCTGTCCGATGATGTTCGGCAGCAAGGCCGGATTCCAGCCATAAAGCCAGTTCGTAGCACTCTGGGCAGCTATTAGACGCGGGTCACCGTTTGTCAAGGTAACGCCGCCCAAACCAACCGGGAACGTGCCGTCAATGTTGCTGTTGTTATATTCCCAGAAAAGGTAAGTGTTCGTAATTGCCGCGGTCGGCGACACGTAGTGGTTGGTGTCAACAAGGCAGGTGATGAACGCCACCAAACCGTTGGCAGTACCATTGGCACCTTCCAAAGTAACAGTGTGAACCGCCGGGTCCGCTTGTAATTTACAGCCGATGTAATCAATGCCATCAGCCGTGTAACTGCCGGAAGGATTCAGCCAGCGGTCGGTCGCGTTTGAAACTCCGAAATCTGTCCGCGACGCAGTCAGGTTGTAATTGTTGGTCACATAGATATTCGGAATGGTGTAGATCAAACAGTTGGTGATGAAGAGATTTCCGCCACCCCAGATGTAGTCAAAGTTACCCCGGACCGTGCTGTTGTAGAAGTAACCCTGCGAAGAGTTGACATTGGCCAGGATGGTGTCCTGGAGGCTGGTTACCTCAGCGTTGTTGAAAATAAACCGGGCGGCCGCCGTGTTGACCATGATCGCTTCGGACTGTGAACCCCCTTGCGGCGTAGTGTTAACGACGGTCATATTTTCGATCGCAATATCGCTCGCATTCACCTTGAAGGCCATGCGGTTTGCGGTGCTGCCATTCAGGTTGTTGTTGTTCCCGTAACCGACAATGGTGTTCGTGCGGTTTTGGCCGCGGAAAGTGATGTTGGTCTTGGTCACGTCCACGATTTCCATGTAAGTACCATTGTTGATATTGATTACCCGGCGCACCGGTCCGTTGGTCGGCAGACCGTCGATTGCACCTTGTACGGTTGCAAAATCCCCGCTGCCGTCAGCTGCAACGACGACACTGAGCAGATTGGTCGGGCCTGTTGGCTTGGTGGTGAACCGCCACGCGTTCGTGTCGGAGATGCCCACAAAATACGCACCGGCGCTATCCTTGATGATCCCGTTGTCCAGAGTCACGTAATAAGTCTGGTTGGAAGTCATCACGCCCGCGTGCGGATAAATCGCCGCCGTGCTGCCGGTGGTGATGACCGGGAAATAATTGAAGACCGAACTGTCACCCGAGAACGGACTGTGCACCTGGATGTTGTTGGTCAGGAATACTCCGGTGGTAAGGGTTGCGACGACCACGGTATTGGAACTCATGTCGATGGTATCCACCGGCGTAACGGTGTTCGTGGCGTTGAAAATGCGGACCTTGCCGCTGTTAACGACCGAGACTGTGTCGTTGAAATTAAGGTACAACGGCGTGTCATAGCAAACGGCGGCGGCATTGTTCGCGGGCGACAATGTCGTCTGGACCAAGTTTGTGGAAAGTACGGTGAGCCTGGCGGCGAAACTGGTGGCCGTGCCGGCGGCATTGGTGGCCACCAGGGTATAAGTTCCAATGTCAGAACCTTGGGCGCTGGCGATGGTCAGCGTGAGACTGGTCTGACCCGGAAGGCCCAAGTTGTTCTTGTACCATTGCACACCGGGCGTCGGAACGCCGCTGCTGATACCGGCGACAATGTTGACCGGATCCCCGACATGGACCGTAATGTTGGTCGGCTGCGGGCTGATGACCGGCGGCACGATGACATGCAGCGTTGCGGTGTTCGTGACCATAGCGGCGGCATTGCTGGCAATAATCGAAACCTGCGTCCCGTCGAGGGCGAACTGAACATTGTTTAACGTCAGATTGGTGCTGGTCGCGCCGCTAACATCCACGCTGTTGGTCTGCCATTGATAGGTCGGTGGCGGATTGGCGAGCACGTTGGTGGCCCTGAAGGTGACGCTGTTGCCTTGGATGACGGTCTGGTCATAGGGCCCGTTGATCTGAGGAGGCACGTTGCCCACCGTCAGGAGCGCGTATCGGCTGGTCACGGAATTGGAGAAATTGGTGACGACCACGGCATAGAAGCCATTGTTAGTCCCTTGGGCGCTGGCGATAAAATACGAAGAACTATTGGCACCGGCCAACAGGGTTGGAGCATTGTTGACGTTGGTGCCGTAGAAATACCATTGATAGCCAATGGACGCGCTGCCAGTGGCAGTTACGGTAAAGGTCACCGGATCGTTCGTGGAAGCAATGGTATCCTGAGGTTGCCCGATAATCACCACTTGGGGAATGAGGACCAGATTGACCAACCCGGGTGTGCTGGTGTCAATCGTCGTTGAGCCATTAATCGTTCCGCCCACAAGCGTCACGACAGGATTGAAGGTGCCGTTCAATTTTCCCGAGTATTGAATCAACGTGTTGGTTCCGGGCTGGAGGGATGTCCCCAGGACATTGATGGCGATGGTGCTATTGCTCACCGTAAGGTTGCCTTGAACAACCAGCAGGTCTCCCACTCCGGGCGAGTTCGTCACATCAAAGAGGCTGGTTGAGCCGTTTTGAAGCGTCAGGTTGGTCGCCAAAGTCAGGGTGCCAGGGCTGTTGCCGGGTGAAATGGTGCCACCGGCCTTGACGGTGACCGCCCCGGATATCACTCCTGAGCCACCCAGAGTTCCGCCGGAAACCGTGACTTTGCCGGCATCCCAAACTGCGGAATTGCAATTATTGGTGCCGTTAATCGAGAGGACACCGTTGTTTACCAGCGTCTCGCCGTTAAAATTATTGCTTGTTGTCAGGATAAGCGTGCCGCTGCCGTTTTTGGTAATGCCACCGAGGTCGCCGATGGCGTCGCCGGAGCCGTTGATGGCACCTGATTGCGTGAACTTCGTTCCGCCGACGATGTCAAACGTGGGCCCCAGACCTCGTGTTCTGACTCCCCGCGAACTGGTGGTGTCCGAACCCGTATAATGCAATGTGCCGCCGTTCATGTCTAATCCGCCACTGGCCAGCTTGGCCAAGTCGCTGACTTCCACTACGCCGCCGTTCAAGTAGTTGGTACCCGTCATGCTGTCCGTGCCGGTGATGATCAACTTGCCGGTGCCGTCCTTGGTGAGCGCCGTAGCCGCCCCATTATCGGCCAAGGTCGAACTGATGGTCAGATCGGCCGAAGCGTTTTGATGAACGATGAGGTCCGCACCGCTGGCGCCCAGAAGAGTGCCGCTGGTGATGGCCGTCGCGCCGCTGCCGGTGACGAGCAGCCCGCCGGAGGAAAGCGTCAGTGTCCCGGCGAGATTAACCGTGGAAGCAGCGGTGAGCCTCAAAGTATTAATGGTCGTTGAAGTCGGCACATCGGGCGAGCTGCTCGCGCTCAAACTCACGTTGTTGCCGGCCACCCAAGTCGTCGGATCAGCACTGAGTGTATAACCACTGGGAGCAAGATTGGTCCACGCCGTGGTGCCAGCCGTCCAATCGGTCAGGTTATAAGTGTTCCAGCCACCCACAATACCATTCACGGGGGTGACGGTGGAACCTATGAGGCCAGTACCAACCTGCGGAACAAAATTGAACGTCGCCCCCGGATTGCGCGTCAACGTGCCGAACGTCACGTTGCCGCCGCCGCCCGCGTTAGTCGAGAAAAACGAGCTGGCACCCGGATTGAAAACCGTGTTTCCGCTTCCATTTTCAGACGAAGGCGAGAGCGTAGTCAGCGTGTTGCTGAAGACCAGCATTCCACCCGCGAACGTCAACGTCGTTCCCTGTTTCAACCTGCCTGAGGCCTGATTGGCATAGGCCTTGTCGAAAAAGAGCGCTCCGGCGTTCAGGGTAACAACAAAACCGTCGGCGGAGGACGAGTTTGGCCGGGTGCCGATGACGACCGAGCCGGCAGTTGATTTATAAAGGAAGTTGGTGATGCCGAACCCATGCCGGGTAAGATAAACCGAACCGCTGCGGGCATCCGTATTGGTCACATAATAGGTTGCTGACAGCGTGCCATTGGCATTGAAGATTCTGCCATTATTCGCCAGCACGGCCAGTCCCGCGCCAAATGTACCGCTGCTGATATTGGATACCGCGCCGCCATTGATAACGGCGGTTGCTCCACCGAACACCCCTTGGCCGGGATTTCCCGAGTTGGCCACAAAAGTTCCATTTGGATTAACGATCAAATTGCCAGCGACATACAAGCGACTGGCTGTGCCGCCGGGTTGCAGTGTGCCGTTATTAATGATTGTATCACCGGTGTAGGTGTTGTTGACACTTCCATTAAGCACCAACACGCCGGGACCTTCCTTGGTAAATCCACCGGTACCGGTGAGAATCGCGCTGATACTGGCGGACGTATTTGTCCCGGCAACGGTGATGACCGAGCCGTTGGTAAGAGTCAACGGATTGCCGGCGATGACATAATTGGTGTTCAAGGTGATATTGCCGACAACCGTTGTTGCGGCAGTCAGGGTGACCGTTCCGCCTGCGCCGCCCGACCCTAAAACCGCATTGTAACCAGGCAGCCAGCCGTTATCCGCCAAGCCGGTTGACCAATTGAGATTCGTGAAGGACCAGTTGCCGGTCCCATCCGTTGGCGCTGCCGGACTGGCTCCGCTGGCGTCCCACGTCATGGTGCTTCCGAGCGAAACCCCGCTGAGCGTCACGGTCACCGGATTGGCGGTGGTGTTGTTGAACATGAAGGCGAATTCATCGAAAGAGGTCACCCCGCCCAATGGACCATTGACCGGATTGGTGTAAACCCGGTGAGTCACGTTCACGCCATTCATCGCCAGACCGGCCGCGGCCAATGTCGAACTGCTGCTGCCCAAGGCAATTCCCGTCGCCGCGGAATTCATGACCAGCTGAATCTGGTTGGTATAGGTGGTGGCATCGGATGGTGTACCAGTGTTCACGGTGCCCTGACCCTGTGCGCTGCCGGAAAGCAAATTGGCCGTGCCGGCCGGATGGTCGTAGCATTCAATGTAAGGCCCGCCACCATTCCACAGACCGAAGTACCCGACGTCATCCGTGAAACCGGCTGTGCCGGCGGAGTTGTACAATCCCCAGCCCATGGTGCGCTGCGCCACGCCGCCAAAACCTGCCGAAACCGAAACTTTGAAGGTCACTATGTTTCTAGAATTCCCGGTCGCCAGATTGATCGGAATAAAATTCTTGGTGACAAAAGACAATTGGGTATTGGCGGGTATGGTGAAAGTCACGGTGCCGCCGGAAGTGATGTCGCCGCCGGAAGCGACATTGGCTGTGACGAGATTACCACTGGTGTCGTAGGAATTCCACTGTAGCTGTCCCGAAGCGGTCAATGCCAGTCCAAATGATAACGCGGTCGACAGGGAGAATAATTTGAACATTTTTTTCATAGATCAGATTTGGGTATTTGCTGCAGTTTCGTTCAGGCCAACAATCTCGACAGAACTGATTTTTAAACCCATGCCTGTCCTGCCATATGCTCCAGGCCGGTCGAAGCTGGCAAAACAATTCGGGTTGATGGTGGCATAGTGCCCTATTGGCTCGACTTTTGCCTAGCTGCACAAATGTATAGTTTTTTGGAATCCGCCTTTGGTCCGGATCATCGACGCCTCATTTCCCAAGATTGACAACCCGTTCGCAAAGGTTGCATGCAAGACAAACCGCGATGCCGCAAGTTCTCGCCGCAATTTGCCGGCCTCGCTTAACCTTCGCAAATTTCAATGCATTTCTCCTCGTGGCAGGAGGCCGGATGTTTTCACCCGGCTTCGGTTCCAGTGTTTTTTGGATGGGCGGTTTGAGATCGGCCAGCTGATTGGAAACGGGTTTATCCGCTATTGTGTTTCCTGGCGGGATCGCGAAACTACCGAACCTGATGCCCGCTTCGAGAAATACAACGAAATACAGAAAGCCTTCCATGGAGCCGACGTCGGCATGTATGGAAGGCGCATGGGCGCTGCTGTTGATGCTGATGGTCGTGGTGGCATATTGGCCGGCGTTGCATGGGGATTTTGTGTGGGATGATGATACTCACATTTCCGACAACCAGACTTTGCGATCAGTGAAAGGTTTGTGGGATATCTGGTTTCAGCCTGGGGCGACCTGCCAATATTATCCGTTAAGCTTCACCCTCTTCTGGGCTGGCTACCATCTCTGGGGTTTGAACCCGTTTGGATATCACCTGCTTACAGTTCTGATGCATGGCATGGTGGCGCTGTTGTTGTGGCAGGTGTTGAAGCGGTTGGAGGTTCGCGCCGCCTGGCTCGCCGGAGCCATCTTTGCCGTGCATCCCGTGAATGTGATGAGCGTGGCGTGGATGACGGAACTGAAGAACACTTTGTCGGGGGCTTTGGCCTTGGGGGCAGCCTGGGCTTACTTGCGATTTGCAGGTCTAGGGGTTTATGGCAAAACCACGGCGCAGCCCGGAACAGCCTGGCGTTTTGGCCTGGGGTCGCTGGCGCTCTTCCAGCTGGCGATGTTCGCAAAAACGGCGGTGAGTTTTCTCCCGTTGACCCTGCTCTTGTTGATTTGGTGGAAACGTGGGCGGTTGGTTCAGCGCACTCTGTATCCGTTAATCGTCATGTTCGGTATTGCCGTGGGAATGGGATTGCTGACATTGCACGTGGAACATCTTCATGGAGCAACCGGCCGTGATTTCCAGATGGGCTGGCTGGAACGGATATTGGTCTCCGGACGCTCGTTTTGGTTTTATCTGGGGAAACTTTTCTTTCCATATCCGCTGACGTTTATATATGAGCGGTGGACCGTCGATCCGGGAGTCTGGTGGCAGTATGCGTATCCGCTGGCAACGATCGGGGCGTTGGCCGGATTATGGCTTCTGCGGAGTCGCATTGGCAAAGGCCTTTTTGTGGCGCTCCTGCATTTCTACATCGCCACCTCCATGCTGGTCTTGATCCAGGTGCTTTACATGATGCGCTATTCGTTTGTGTCGGATCACTGGCAGTATTTTGGCTGCATGAGCATCATGGCCGTGGCGGCGGCGGGGATGGCCGCGGGGCTCAGTCGCCTGGGAATCTGGGCCACGCCGTCGGGGAGTGTGCTGATCGCGGCGTTGTTGCTGTCACTCGCAACCCTGAGCTGGCGGCAGTGTGCGATCTATGCCAACGAGGAAACACTCTTGCAATCGGCCATCCGCCGGAATCCACTCGGCCCGATGGCATACTACAACTTGGGACTGGCTTACTTCCGACAAGGGCGGTTGGACGACGCCATCGCGCAGTACCAAAAGGTTCTGCAAATCAATCCGGTTGAAACCGATGCCCTCAACAACCTGGGCAGTGCCTTTCTCCAGCTGGGCCGGCTGGACGAAGCCGTCGCGTATTACCAGAAGGCTCTAACCATCAAGCCGGATTCCGCTGAGACCCATTATAACCTCGGTAACGCCTGGTTCCGACAAGGCCGGACTGATCAAGCGATGACGCAATACCAAGTGGCGCTGGCCATCGACCCCGACTCCGCCGAAGCCCATTACAATCTGGGTAACGCCTTTCTCCAACAGGGACGAATGGAAGAAGCGACGGCGCAATATCAGAAGGCGCTCGACCTCAAGCCTGATTATGCTGAAGCCCAGAATAATCTTGGCAACGTCCTGGTTCAACAGGGACGAGTGGAGGCGGCGGTCGCACATTTCCAGACGGCGCTGGCCAGGAAACCCGGCTACGCGGATGCCCGCAATAATCTTGGCAGCGCCCTGCTCCAACTGGGGCGACCGGACGACGCCATCCTGCAATATCAACAAGCACTCGTCATCCAACCCGACGACGCCGAGGTTCATGACCACCTTGGCAACGCCCTGCTTCAACAGGGGCGGACGGCGGAAGCACTGGTGCACTACCGAAAGGCGCTCGCCATCCAACCCGACGACGCCAATATCCAGAACAAACTGGCGTGGCTGCTCGCCACCAGCCCGCAGGCCGCGTTGCGAAACGGCAATCAAGCAGCCGAACTGGCTCAAAAAGCGAATCAGCTTACCGGGGGTGAAAATCCGGTCATTCTCTGCACGCTGGCGGCGGCCTGCGCCGAGGCCGGGCGGTTTCCAGAAGCGGTGGCAACAGCGCAACGTGCCTTGTCATTAGCCGAAGCGCAGCCCAACCAGCCGCTGGCTGCTGAGCTCCGATCAGAAATAAAACTTTATCAAGCGAATGTCCCTTTCCATACCCCCTGAACCAACCGCTTCTGCGCAGCCATTCTGACTTCTGACACAACAAATTCGTCACCCGCGAGGCACGGTTTCAAGAGTTGGAGATGTTGTTTATCAATACGTGGCAAACTTTCGGACGGAGGTGTCGGCAACCTGATTTAATCGACCTTGGATGACTTGAACTTCAGCGCCGCTTCAGTGCGTGACCGAACGTGGAGCTTGTCATAGACGTGCCGAAGATGCCAGCGGACCGTTCCGTCGTTAACGCCCACCCGCTGAGCGATTTCCTTATTGGGAAAGCCCTGGGCCAGCAGCTCGAGAATCTCGTATTCGCGCGGCGAAAGCCCCTCCATTTCCGCGGTGGTCTTCAACGGCCTCTGGAAGGAGTTGATGACCTTGCGGGCGATTTCCCGCGACATCGGCGCGCCGCCATGCCGGACTTCGCGGACGGCCGTCATGAGTTCCTCCGGGGTGCAACGTTTGAGCAGATAGCCGCAGGCACCGGCGCGCAGCGCCTTGAAAATCCGCTCGGTGTCCTCGTACACTGTCACCATGATGATGTGGAGCGCGGGCAGCAATTTTTTCAACAGGGCGGTGCATTCAATGCCCGAGAGTTTTGGCAGTTGAATATCCATCAGGACGATTTCCGGCTGGTGCTTTGGGATGATTTCCAGCGCCTCCTCCGCCGTGGCGCAGGCGCAGACGCAACAAAACTCCGGGTCTGCCTGCACAAATTCCATGAGGCTTTCTCGAATGGTCTGGTTGTCCTCGACGATGGCAATCCGGGTCATAATTTTATTTTGCCGGCACCCGAAACCGTAACCTGGTTCCCTTTCCGGGCTCGCCATTTATTTCAAAGCGCCCCCCCAGTTTTTCAATGCGTGTCCGCATGTTGGACAGGCCATCCATGTCTCCGCTGCAGGTTTGAGATGGCAGGCCGCGTCCGTTGTCGGCAATTGAAAACAGCAACTCCCCCTGCTCCATCCGGATGCCCAGGCGAACTTCGCTGGCATTGGAGTGGCGCACAACATTATTCAACGCTTCCTTGAAGACCAGGAACAACTGGTGCCGCTGCCGGGAGTCCATCACCTGGTCCACCACGCCGGACGGGCCTTCGAGCCGCCAGGTGACATTCGCCAGTCCGAGAAACCGCTCCGCATACAGACAAAAATAGCTCACGAGCGACGCCAACGAATCATGCATGGGATTCATGGCCCAGACAATTTCATCCAGCGCGGTCACCATCTCCCGGGCTCGGCCGCCCATCTGGTCGAGATGTTGATTTCTTTTTTCATCGGGGGCCGAGGCTGATTTTGCCCGGTCAACCAGCATGCCGATTTCGGTGATGCCTGAGCCGAGCTCATCATGGAGGTCCTGGGCGATGCGGGCGCGTTCCTGTTCCATTTCCCGCTGATGTTCCACCCGCTGGCGGTTTTTAATCTGCGCTTCCAGTTCAACGGTGCGTTCTTCAACCTGCCGGTGAAGCTGGGTGATCCAGAGGGCCGTGACGGCCAGCAGACACGCCAGCAAGCCAACGATGACCAGCAATCGTTGCAGCGTCCACCAGGACGGCTGCGACAGCACCTCGATATCCGTCGGCACGCGCAACTGCAGGTCAAAAGGCGCAACATCCCCCGGCGACCGGATTCCGCCTTGGGTCGCGTACATTCCCACCAATGCCAGTTTGCTGCCGATGCGGAGCGATCCCACGAACTGGTTGGTGGCATTCAAACGCGCCAAAAATCTCCACGATCCCGTTTCTATTTCCAACACCTGGTTTGTCGCCGATCTTCGGGAACTGACTAGCAGCCCTTCGATCCGCACCCGGGTGGAATCATAAGCTGCGTTGGGCAAGTCATCCGGCAACAACTCTCTCGGCTTCGGCCAGCTGGCATGCCCGGTTTTACGGGCAACGGCCTGGCGCAATAACGGCGCTCCACCGCTTAATTCCGGATAGCCGACCACGTCCACCAGGTCGCATGTATGCAATTTGACCGGTCGCCTCGTGGTAAACCGGACACCGTTGCTTCCGTCCGTCATGAAATAATCCGATCCCCGCATGTAAATGATCTGGCCTGACACTTTCACCCGTTGAAATGCATTGGCCTGGGAATCGAAAATCATCAGCTCGTCTGCCTTTTTTGTCGGAGCCGAGAACACGTCCGCCGGCGGTGGTTGCTCCACCCGGACATCGTTGACGATCATACGTATGTGGCCCAATTCCAACTGGCGGGCCCTGGCGTCAAGCACCACGAACAGACATCCACGCAATCGAACGATGGCGTCTTCGTAATGTTCCAAATCGTCAACGTTCGTGCTTGCCACCCGCAAATCCGTCAGAAGCGTGCCCCCCAGTGTGCGCACAGTCATCCGCGACCAGCCATTGGGATATCCCTTTGGCTGGGCGACAAAACTTTCCACGACACCCCTTATCTCAACCCGTTGATCGTCCAGGCTGCCATTCATCAATTGATCCCAGGTCGGTTGCACCGGGTCCGGCAAATTCTCCACACCCAACTTGACCGACCGGCTCATCCTGATGAGCGGAGCAAATGAACCCTTGTCTGTCTTTCCCTCCACTTCCAGCAATTCCCCCATTTGCGGCAGGGTTCCCGCGTGGGGGGAATTGACGACAAAAACCGCGCGCGTGGCGTCCTGAACAATGAATGCGTTGTGTTCTTCAACAACGCAGGTCACGACCCCCTGGATTTTAACCGGATAACCGCGCCCGGCCTCTTCCCGTTTCATTTGAAGGATCTCGTCCACCCGGGTCAACAGCGGCAGCACTTGGCCATTTAAGTTTGTAAGCCCTTCCGTTGACAGAGCCGGATCGTGCGATTCCATTTCGTCGCTCTCTTTCCAAAAATCGCTGCCCACCGGGTTGGGGTCATTAAGGTTGGTCGTAGCCGGAATGTCAGAAAACACCGAGGCTAACAGCGTCGAAGCCGTCAACCAGATAAGGACAAGGCTCACGCAATGTATTCGGCTGACGAGTCCGGCGGTTCGCATTGTGTTTTAGTTAAATGGTCGTTTCGGCTCGCCGTGTCAAGCCGTCGAATCATTTGACATCAATCTGACCCCAAGATGGCTCGGCACTCAGTGCGCACGTTCTTCGTGATTGCAGCGGTCAGGTCGTTCAATGCGATAAAGCACCGGCTGTGACCGTTGAATTATTTCAACCACCATGTTTAAGAAACGTCACCCGAAACAGCTCAGAGCTGGACATGTATAAATGTAATACATTGGTGTACAGGTACTAACACAAAACAATGATCTTGGCATTCCATTTGCCTTAAGCCGGGCATGGGGGATTTTCTGCGCCCGGTTTCATTTTGCTCCAAGGCAATTGCAGGAACGGCGGCACCGCCAAAAACGGCGAGAATCCGGGATATGCGGCTCGACGCCATTCGCGGCCTGCTATTAATCGCGATGGCTGGGGTGCATGTTCCCACGCCGATTACAGGTTTTTTTCGCGAGCCTCTCGGTTTCACGAGTGACGCTGAAGGTTTCATTTTCCTGAGCGCCTGCCTGGCCGGGCTGGCCTACGGAAAAATCTATGTGCAAGCCGATTGGTCGGCAATGTCCCGACAAGTCTGGCATCGCGCCAGATATATTTATTTGATTCATCTGGGGGTGATCTTGCCGGCGGTGCTGACTGCCTGGGTGTTTGCCGGCCAGCTAACTCCGCTGGCGAATCATTTTCACGATTTTCTCATTCATCCTTGGGGAAGCCTGGCACTGATTCCTCTTTTGCTTCACCAGCCGCCGCTTTTCGACATTTTGCCACTTTATATCATCCTGTTGAGCGCCACCCCGTTGTTGTTCGCGCTTGCCCGCCGCCATGGTTGGAGAATTGTGCTGGCAATGTCGGCTTTAATCTGGCTTGCCGCGCAGTTTAAATTGGACACGCACCTCATCCGCAACCCGGCTGAACTGCTTCCCTTGCGTTGGGGCTCTTTTAATTTATTTGCCTGGCAGCTGGTCTGGGTCAGTGGACTGGCCCTGGGCGAATCAGCGTTGCGAAGACCGGCTCTCTCGGGAAAGCAGCGTTTTGGGCTGGCGTGCATCTCAGTCCCCATCGTGTTGACGGGATTGCTGGCCCGGCACGGTTTTATCCCGTTCAATCCAGATTGGTTCCTGTGGATGGACAAGTGGACACTCGGGCCGTTGCGGCTGCTCAACTTCACGAGCTGGGTGGTTCTTTTGCTGGCTTGGAATCCCCGCGTGCCGGAGCGCGTGTTGTCACCTTTCGCAATTCTGGGACGGCATTCCCTGGCCGTTTTTTCCTTTCACTTGCCACTGGTGATCGCCGCTTCGACCGTCATTCAATCAGTTCCCATGACGGACGCCTGGCAAATTGGAGTGAGCCTTTCGGTGATTGGCGCGCTGTATCTTCGGGCCGTGTGGCTGGAACATCCCCACCGTGCGTCCGCTCCTGAGACGGCACCCTTTGTTCCCTTCCACCGGTTGCCGCTCCGAACCCGCGCCCGATCCGTGGAATTGTTTCCCGAGGTTCCCGTCAGGCCTTGGGCTTGGGCTTCGAAAATTCGGGCGAATGCACGGACGGCTCACGCATGAGTTCAGATGCTGCACAGAAACGCTTGGCAAGCTTGCGGCCAACGAAGGTTTTGAAGTGGTGCCCCGGCTAGGACTTGAACCTAGAACCAATTGATTAAGAGTCAACTGCTCTGCCAATTGAGCTACCGAGGCAACCAGCGTTACAATCTGCCGCGTGGAAACGACAACGCAAGTATTGTACGGCATGGCGAACAGAAACGGCAAGCTCTAACACAATACGCCGCAGAGCGGCCGGGCTGGAATCGGTCCCAGGATTTCTTCCGGAGATTTTTGAAGTCAACGGGAATGATTCCGGTGTCCCGAAATTTCATTTCACCTTTTCGTTATATTTAAGTTGTTTTCCCCGCATTTTCGCGTTGGACTAAAACCTGCACGAGCTTGTGCCAGGGGTCGGCGCGGGTTACAAACCGGGTGTCCAATTGAAAACGTGTTCCATTCATGAAAAATCGATGTAATTCATTATTAATGGCAGCCTGCCTTGGCGCAGGGCTGTCACTGTTTGCCACCGGCCGGTTGGCGGCCGCCAATCCAACTCTGCCGCTGCTGAATGATCCGGTGGATATCAGCGGTGATTTCCGGGATTTTTCCGATTCCTATTACCTGGCGGACAGGCTCGCTGATTTCAATCCGGCCACCGGCACGGGAACCATCACCTGGCAACGCGCTCAATATGTCACCCGCCAGGCATTCGACAACATGCTGGCGGTCGTCAAACCGGTCGCTCCGAACGAATTCCCGGCCAATGAGTATGCCACCAATCCCGCGCTTCCGTTCTCCGTCGAATTCGTCTCGCCGCGAACCGTGCGAATCCGCCTGGCCAGCGGTCCGCAAAATCAAAAAAAATCCGAGGAATTGATGCTGGCCGGCGAAGTGCCCCAAGACCATTCCTGGAAGTATTCCAAGATTGATGGCGGCTATCGTTACACCAGCGACTTCGGCTCGGTGACGATATTGGAAAATCCCTGGCACATTGAATTCCGCGACGCGCTGGGAACCCTTCTGACCAGGACCGACCACGACTCGGACAACACCACGTCGTTTACTCCGGTGCTGCCCTTCTCCTTTGTGCGGCGCGCGGCGGATTATTCACGCAGTTTTGATGCGGCGTTCACCCTGTCGCCGGACGAGAAAATTTTCGGCTGCGGCGAATCGTTCACCGGGCTCAATAAGCGCGGCCAGAAAATTGTGCTCTGGACGGATGACGCCAACGGCATTCAAAACCAGGGCATGTACAAACCGATTCCGTTTTTCATGAGCAGCCGCGGATATGGCATGTTCCTGCACACGTCCTCACCCGTCACCTGCGACTTTGGAAACTCGTTCAGCGGCGTCAATTCCCTGATGCTCGGCGATGATGCGCTGGATCTGTTCGTGTTTTTTGGTTCCCCCCGGGAAATTCTCGATGAATACACCCAATTGACGGGCAAGTCGCCCATGCCGCCGCTCTGGTCGTTTGGCCTGTGGATGAGCCGTTGCACCTACTCCTCGGAAAAACAGGTGCGCGAGGTCGCCGCCAAACTGCGCGAAAACAAAATCCCTTGCGACGTGATCCATCTCGACACCGGCTGGTTTGAAACCGACTGGCGGTGCGACTACCAGTTTTCCACGTCGCGTTTCACCGATCCGCAAAAAATGATTTCGGATTTGAAGACCAACGGGTTTCATATTTCGCTCTGGCAATTGCCCTATTTCGTGCCCAAGAACACTTTGTTCAACGAGCTGGTGGAAAAGAATCTGGTTGTGCATGACACCAAGGGGAATTTGCCGTACGAGGATGCCGTGCTGGATTTTTCGAATCCACAAACGGTTGAATGGTATCAAGCCAAGCTCGCCAGCTTGTTGAAGCTGGGCGTGGGGGCCATCAAGGTTGACTTTGGCGAAGCCGCGCCGGCGAATGGAATTTATGCATCGGGACGCACGGGTTTCTACGAACATAATCTCTATCCCTTGCGCTACAACAAGGCGGTGGCCGACATTACCAGGCAGACCACCGGTGAAAACATCATCTGGGCGCGCAGCGCGTGGGCCGGCAGCCAGCGTTATCCCATACATTGGGGTGGCGACGCTGAAAGCACCGACCAGGGCATGGCCGCCGAACTGCGCGGAGGCTTGTCCTTCGGACTTTCCGGTTTTTCGTTTTGGAGCCACGACGTGGGTGGATTCACGGCGAACTCCGTGGCCAGCATGGACAAGAATCTTTTCGCGCGCTGGCTGGCTTTCGGGATATTGAGCTCCCACAGCCGCTGCCACGGCATCGCGCCCAAGGAGCCGTGGAACTACGGTGAAACGTTCATGGATGAATTCCGGCAGATTGATGAACTTAAATACCGGCTCATGCCTTACGTTTACGCCCAGGCGAAGGATTGTTCGGAACACGGCCTGCCAATGGTCCGCGCATTGTTCGTCGATTTTCCCGAAGACCCCGGGTCATGGCTGGTGGATGACGAGTATCTTTTTGGCTCCAGCATCCTGGTTGCCCCGCTGATGCACGAAAACGCCACCAGCCGGGACGTCTATCTTCCGGCCGGCACCTGGATTGATTACCAGACCGGAAAAGCCTGGAGCGGCGGCTGGCAGCACATCGAATCGGGAGCGCTCCCGGTGGTGATGCTGGTGCGCGATGGCACCGTGCTGCCGCAAATCAAACTTGCCCAATCCACGATGCAACTCGACTGGTCAAAACTCGATCTGGTGGTTTTCGCAAAGAATTCCTCGACTGCAAAAGGATTGGTTTGCCTGCCTTCCGATAACGTGTTGCATGACCTGACGCTGGCCAAATCCGGCGGCAAATTCAAACTGACCAACGATCCGCTAACCGGCACGGTATCCTGGACCGTTCGCCCGCCAGCGAAGGCTGAATGAACGGACACCCGCTTCGAGGACATCCTGGCGGACGAATCATCACCAGCACTTGCCTGCTGGTTATGCTGGGCTTGTGCAGCCTGATCCAGGCGCAGGAATTGCCCTCCGAAGATTATACTTGGCGGAATGTCGTCATCGGCGGTGGCGGATTTGTCACCGGCATCATCATGCATCCCCGCCAGAAGGACTTGTTTTACGCCCGCACGGATGTTGGCGGCGCATACCGTTGGGATGCCGCTGCGCAACGGTGGCTGCCACTCACGGACGGAATTGGAGATGTGGATTTGACGGGCATCGAAAGCCTCGCGGTAGATCCTTCGGACCCGGAACGGGTTTATCTGGCGGCGGGAATCTACAGCCGGGGCAAAGCAGCCATTTTGCGATCCAACGACCGGGGCCGCACCTGGCTGCGCACGGATGTGCCCTTTAAAATGGGTGGAAATGAATCGGGCCGCTTCAACGGCGAACGGCTGGCGGTGGATCCAAATCAGGGCAACATACTTTTTTTTGGTTCGCGCAATGACGGACTATGGAAAAGCACGGACCGGGGAACGTCCTGGCAATGCGTAAAGAGTTTTCCGAATACCGGCTCAAGCGAAACCTCATTGGAGACCAACGATTCCCGCCCCTGGTTTGGCTTTGGCCAGCAACCCGTCGGAATTGTGTGTGTTCTATTTGTCCCGGCCAGCGGCGAGTCCGATTTTCCAACGTCCGTACTATATGTCGCGGTATCCACGACTGATACCAATCTCTACCACAGCATCGATGGCGGCCTCACCTGGCAGGCTGTGAAAAACCAGCCGGTGGGATTGCGTCCCAATCACATTGCCCTGGCATCCGACGGCGTTCTCTATCTGAGCTATGGCCAGGAACCGGGACCGAACACCATGAACGACGGCGCGGTTTGGAAGTTCAACCCCAGGGATGGCTCTTGGAAAAACATTACACCGTTCAAACCCGCTCAAGCCGACCAGCCATTCGGTTATGGCGCGGTGGCGGTGGACGCAAAACATCCGGCCACGGTCATGGTCGCCACGTTCGCCCACTGGCACCCGATGGATGAAATTTTTCGCAGCACCAACGGCGGCGCAGGCTGGATTCCGCTGCTATCGAAAGCGGAATGGGATCATGCAAGCGCGCCCTACACCCGGGATTTCCAGCCGCATTGGATCGGTGATCTGGAGATCAACCCGTTCCATCCTGAACAGGTTCTGTTCACCACCGGTTATGGCATTTGGAGCTGCAAAAATGTGATGGAATCGGACACCGGGCATTCAACCCGCTGGACATTCCTGGACGATGGGCTTGAAGAAACCGTGCCGCTGGCGTTGATCAGTCCGCCGGCCGGGGCGCATTTGTTGAGCGGCGTGGGCGACATTGATGGTTTTCGGCACGACGACGTCAACATTTCACCCGCGCAAGGCAGTTTCAAAGGAACGCGTTACTCCAACACGGAGGACCTGGCATTTGCGGGGTTGCGACCCAACGTCATCGTCCGATCTGGCGCGGGCCGAAACACCGCCGTTCGGGCGGCCATCTCAACCGATGGTGGAAATAACTGGAGTCCGCTGGGCAACGAACCCACCAATAGCGCCGGAGCCGGCAGCATCACCATCTCGGCCGACGGCCAGACCATTGTCTGGTCTCCCCGACGCAGTGCCCCGCATTACTCGAGAGATTGCGGCACCCACTGGCTCGCGTGTGCCGGCCTTTTCGCTTATGACAGGGTCGTGGCCGACACCGTGAATCCGAGGTGGTTCTATGCGTTCGACTCACATATCAGCAAGCTCCTGGTCAGCACGAATGGCGCGGCAAGTTTCAAGGTCACCGCGGCCACGTTCCCGGCGAAAAAAGCATTTGCCGGTCAGTTCAGTTTCAGCGAAACCAGGAGCGCCACCTTGGCGGCAACTCCCGGCCGGGAAGGCGATTTGTGGTTGTGCTTTCACAATCAGGGCCTCTATCATTCCACCAACGGCGGGTTGAGCTTCGCGAAATCTGTGAGGGTGTCAGAGGCTAATTCCTTGGGCCTGGGCCAGGCCGCACCCGGCAGGGCTTTTCCAACATTGTATCTGGCCGGAAAAATCGGATCGTGCCCGGGTCTGTTTCGCTCCGACGATGGCGGAGCGGCTTGGGTGTGCATTAATGATGATCAGCACCAATTTGGCTCGATCAGCCACGTCACCGGAGACCCGCGGATTTATGGCCGGGTTTATTTTGGCACCAGCGGCCGGGGAATTATTTATGGCGACCCCGTTTCCACCCCGGCCCGAAATAACTTATGACACGATATTTTGCCTCCATTTTCCTGTTTGTCCCGACTGTCGCATTCCTGTTCGCTGATCGTGCCCAGGCTGGCAATTACACGAATTTTGACGTCGCCATTTACATTCCCGTCGGGGTCGTGCGCAGTTTTGAAGATCCGAGAAACCTGAGCAATGACTGGAACCGTATTGGGAGCCAGTTGAAGGTGGACAAGGTTTACATCGAGGTCCAACGCGACCGGCAACTGGCGGATGACCGCATTTTGGAGCGCGTGAAACAATTCTTCCTCGACCGCGGGGTGCAGGTTGCCGGCGGCATGGCGCTTTCGGACGGGGGTTCCGGCCAGTTCCGCTCGTTCTGCTATACCGATCCTGATGACCGCCGATTCATAAAAAGCGCAGCGGAGCTCGCCGCCCGGCACTTCGACGAAGTCATCCAGGACGATTTCTTTTTCGTCAGCACCAAGAACGATTCGGACATCGCCGCCAAAGGCACGAACAGTTGGACCCGATTCCGGCTCGATCTGATGAATGACGCCGCGGAAAATCTGATCATCAAACCGGCCCGGGCCGTGAACCCGAAGATCAAACTCATCATCAAATTCCCGAACTGGTACGAGCATTTCCAGGGATCCGGTTATGATCTGGATCGCGAACCGAACCTATTCGACGGCATTTACACCGGTACCGAAACCCGGGACCCGGTCATCACCGACCAGCATCTGCAGCAATACGAAAGCTATCTCATCATCCGCTATTTCGACCACATCAAACCTGGTGGCAATGGCGGCGGCTGGGTGGACACTTACAGCACCCGCTACATCGACCGTTATGCCGAACAACTCTGGGACACGCTGTTCGCCAAGGCGCCGGAAATGATGTTGTTTGAATGGTCGGCGATGAACCGTCCCATCCAGCCCGGCGAGCGTGAATCCTGGCAGGATTTGCACACGAGTTTCGATTATAACCAGTTGCTTCAGGCTTTCACGAACACTGCCCCCGCCGGATCGCCCGAACCTACCATTGCCCGCGCTGCCGGTTACGCGTTGGAACAGGCGGACTCGTTCCTCGGCAAACTCGGCAACCCGGTCGGCATCGCCAGCTATAAACCGTGCCAATCCACCGGCGAAGATTTTCTGCATAATTATCTCGGGATGATCGGCATTCCCATCGAACTTTATCCTCAGTTTCCGACCAACGCCAACCTGGTTTTACTGACCGAATCCGCGAAGTTCGACCAGGACATCGTCGCCAAAATCAAGGGCCAATTGACGGCCGGCAAAACGGTGGTCATAACTTCCGGCTTGCTGCATGCGCTTCAAAACCAGGGCATCGGAGACATCATCGAGGCGCGCTACACCGACCACAAGGTGCTGGCGCACGAGTATTCCGGCGGCTTTGGCGCCGGCAACGGCTCCACACTCGACGCCGGAAAAACCGAAGACATCCTGTTTCCGGAAATCTTCTTTTTTACCAATGACGCCTGGCCGGTGCTCCGCCTTTTGGCCAACGGCAATGGTTATCCGTTGCTGCTGATGGACCACTATTCCAAGGGCGTCCTTTACATCTGGACCATCCCGGAAAATTTCACCGATCTTTACCGGTTGCCGTCCAGCGTCACGAGTGCCATCAAGGATTACGTGATGTGCGGGTTTCCCATCCGCCTGGATGGCCCCGCCGGGGTTGCGCTTTTCGCATACGACAATCACACGTTTGTCATCGAATCCTATTTGCCGGCCGAAACCGATGCAAAAATATCATTGGCCGGAAACTTCCACCGCCTGGATAACCTGGCGACGGGCGAGGAGACTCCCGGCCAAAACCCGGCCCCGGCGAACGGGCGCGATGCTGCGGAAAGCCGCGTGTCGTTCAATGTTCATCTCCTGCCGCACAGTTACTACGTTTTCGCCGCTGAGAAATAATTCGTCCCAGTTTAATCAACGCCCCATTGCCGGAAGATAGCCCCGCATGACAAATAAAGGCCGGGCGCCGGGCGCGCAGAATCTGCGCAGTGCGTGCGGCAGCCGAGCAGCAATTGCGCAGTCCATGGATTTATTTCCCAATGAAAGGTGCTTTTATCGCAATGGTATGGTTATTGCATGGAGATGGCATCGCAACTGACGGGCAGCATGTGTGCCGTCCCGCTACGAGGCGAAAAATCAAACCAACAATCCAACTGCGAGAGGACAAGTTCGATGAAACTGAATCAAATACTAACGATCTGCGGGATCGCCGCCGCCCTGTTCCTGGGTGCCGGCAATGTCTCCGCGCAAAACGACAACGGTGGGGGCAATGGCGGGGGCAACGGTGGCGGAGGAGGCGGTGGCGGCTTCCGGAACATGGACCCGGCCCAGATGCAGCAACGCATCATGGACAACATCAAGGACCAACTCGGTTACACCAACGACACCGAATGGAATGCGATCCAGCCTTTGATTCAAAAGGTCATGGACGCGCGCCGCGACGTCGGCGGGGCCAACATGGGCCGCTTGCTCGGCGGCCGCAACCGCAATGGCAACAATAACGGTAATAACAACAATGGCGGACGCCGTGGCGGCATGTTTGGTGGCACGCCCAGCCCGGAAGCGGAAGCGCTGCAAAAGGCCGTTGATGACAACGCCCCGTCGGCACAGGTCAAGGCGGCACTGGCCAAATACGAAGCTTCGCAAAAGGACAAGCAAGCCAAGCTCACAGCGGCGCAGGCAAACCTGCGCAGCGTGCTGACCGTAAAACAGGAAGCCCAGGCCACCCTGCTCGGCTTGTTGCAATAACCCGTCCTGGAGAGCAGCTGACATCCGTTTTATGAGCCAAACATCCGCTCCAGACTCTTCATTGAAACCGTTGCTGGATCGCATGGTTGCGGCCAAGCAACTGGCTTCGTTGGATGCCAAGGCTTTGGCAGGCATGAAGCCTCCCGTGCAAAACGAGGAGGACGTGTTGCGCTGGCTGGCCCAGGAATATGGGCTGGTGTTCACGACGCTCGATGACGTCGAGCCGGATCGTCAGCTGCTCTCCCTTTTTCCCGCCCGCATTTTGCTGAAGGAGGAACTCCTTCCCCTCAAGCGCCTCAACGGCACGGTCGAAGTCGCCACCAGCCGTCTCTTCGCCACGCAGGGTCTCGACGCGCTGAAAACCCTGACCGGTTTGAACCTCAAGCCCGTCCTCGCGTCCAGCGAAGCCATCCAGCGCGAAATCAAGAAACGCCTCGGCGTCGGTGCCGACACCATCGGCACGCTCGACGAGGAAAAAGGCTTTCAGGTCGTGGACGAAAACGCCGAGGACACGAACCTCGACGAGGCCGCCCAGGACGAAGCCTCGATCATCCGCTTCGTCAACCAGGTTTTGAAGGACGCCATTGAACTGCGCGCGTCGGACATCCATCTGGAACCGTTCGAGGACGAATTCCGCATCCGCTACCGCATTGACGGCGAGTTGCAGGAGGTTCCCGTGCCGGCGCAATTGAAGCGCTTCCAGCCGGCCATCGTTTCGCGCGTCAAGATTCTGAGCCATCTCAACATCGCCGAAAAACGCCTGCCGCAGGATGGCCGCATCAAGATTCGCCTCGGCGATTCCGATGTGGACATCCGCGTCTCGGTGATTCCGATGTTGCACGGCGAAGCGGTCGTGATGCGTCTGCTCCGGCAAAATTCCACACTGCGCGGCCTCGCCGAAATTGGCATGAATGCGCGCGAACTGGAACATTTCCAGCACGTCCTCGGTTTGCCGCACGGAATCATTTTGGTCACCGGCCCGACCGGCAGCGGCAAGACCTCCACGCTTTACACCGCGCTCAATGAAATCAACGACTCCGTCCGTAAAATCATCACGGTGGAAGACCCGGTGGAATATCAGCTCAAGGGAGTCAACCAGATCCAGGTCAACGAAAAATCCGGCCTGACTTTCGCGCGGGGGCTGCGCTCGATTTTGCGCCATGACCCGGACGTGATTCTCATCGGCGAAATTCGCGACACCGAGACCGCGCAGATCGCGGTGCAGGCCTCGCTCACCGGCCATCTGGTTTTTTCCACGCTGCACACCAACGACGCGCCGGGCGCGCTGACGCGCCTCGTGGACATGGGCGTCGAGCCGTATCTCGTGGCCTCGTCGCTGGAAGCCGTGCTCGCGCAACGCCTCGTCCGGGTGCTTTGCAGCCATTGCAAGCAACCGGACAATTCGCCGACCGCGCAGGCGTACAAGGCCAAGCTCGGCATTCCGGCCGACAAGCCAATTTATAAATCCGTCGGCTGCCGCGAGTGCCGCAACACCGGGTTCTTCGGCCGGCACGCGATTTTTGAATGGATGGACACCGACGAAAACATCCGCCGGTTGATTTTGGAAAGCGCTTCGACCGACCAGATCAGCGCCGCCGCGCGCAAAGCCGGCATGCGCACGCTGGCCGAGGACGGCTGGCGCCTGGTCGCCGCGGGCGTGACCACCGTTGAGGAAGTTTTGAGCGTGACGACGGCGAAGGAAATCGAGAGCGCGACCAAAAACCAGGCGGGAGAATCCGTCGCCAGGATTGCAGTGGCCGGTTGAACCTGATGCCCCATGCCCACGTTTTCATACAAAGGGTTGCGAGCCGACGGCAAGATTGCCGAGGGTCAGCTTGACGCCCCGGGCCGACCCGACGCGCTCCGGCAAATGGAGGCGCTCGGCCTGCGTCCAGTGAACCTGGCGGAAAAAGCCGGAGCGAAGAACGGCACCGTTCCCAAAAACGGCGCGAGTCTTCCCGCCGGGCTCGAAGGGTTTGGAAATATTTCCCTCAAGTTCGGGTCGCACAAGGTGTCCGCGAAGGAACTGGAAAATTTCACGCGGTTGCTGTCGAGTTTGCTCGCCGCAGGCGTGCCGTTGAGCCGCGCGCTGGTGATTCTGCACAAGGAAGCCTCGTCGTTGGCGGCCCAGGCCAAGTGGAAACAAATTCACGACCTCGTCGTGGACGGCATGTCGCTGGCCGACGCGATGGCAAAATCGCCGGAAACGTTTCCACGCGTCTATGTCGCCATGGTCGAGGCGGGCGAAGCGGGCGGATTTCTCGACGTGGTGCTGGCGCAAATCGCGGAATTTCAATCGCGTGAGAAGGAACTGAAATCAAAAGTCATCACCGCGATGATTTATCCGTGCATCCTGTTCTGCCTTGCGCTGGTGGTGGTGACGGTATTGCTGGTATTTTTTATTCCGAGGTTCCAGAAGGTTTTTGCAAGCCTCCACGGTTCGCTGCCGATGATCACCCAGATCATCATCGGTGCCAGCCATCTGGTCCGCTCCTACGGCGTGTTCGTCGCGCTGGGTTTTGCGGCCATCATCTTTGTGTTGCGCTCCTGGTTCGCTTCCGTCAAAGGCAAGCGTGTCTGGGAGGGAATGGTTTTGAAGGCGCCACTGGTCGGTCCGCTCATCGCTCAGTTTGCGATGGTCCGGTTCTGCCGGATGCTCGGCACCCTGATCGGAGCGGGCGTGCCGCTGGTGCATGGCCTGAACGTGGCGCGCCGTTCCATCGGCAACCAGGTGCTCGTGGATATCGTCGGCCAGTCCATAGAACGCGTGCAACAAGGCGGACGGCTTGGCCAGAGCCTCGCGGATTGCAGGATTCTCTTTTCCGGGTCTGTCCTGGAAATGATTTCCGTCGCGGAAGAAAGCGGCAAGCTTGACGGCGAACTGGTGCGCATCGCCACGGTCACCGAGGGGGATCTGGACCGCAACCTCAAGACCGCCGTGGCGTTTGCCGAGCCGGTGATGTTGTTCATGATCGCCGCGTTCATCGGCACCATTTTCATCGGCATGTTGCTGCCGGTGCTCTCCATGAGCGAATACATCAAATAAAAACAACACCTGACAAGATATGAAAATCCAAATTCGAAATCCTAAATCCGAACCCGGAAATCGCCGGCACGCGTTTACGCTCGTCGAGTTGATGCTGGTCGTCACCATCATCGGCATTCTCGCGGCCCTGGTCATTCCCAAAATCGCGGGCAAAGGCGAACAGGCGCGCGAGACGGCGGCGCACGCCGACATTTACGGCGGCATCAAAACCGCGCTGGACTCGTTTGAGGTGGACAATGGTTATTATCCCAAGAGCCTGCAGGATTTGATCCAACAACCCAGCAACGCCAAAAACTGGCGCGGTCCGTATCTGGATCCAGCCACACTGCCAATTGATCCGTGGAGCAATCCTTACATCTATTACTGCCCCGGCAAACACAACCAGAATGGCTACGATCTGCTGTCCATGGGCCCCGACGCCAAGGAAGGAACCGCCGATGACATTGGCAACTGGACAAAATAAATGGCAACGGCGACACGCTTTCACGCTGATCGAGTTGATCCTCGTGCTCGCGTTGCTCGTCATTATCACGTCGCTGGCGGCGCCGGCGATGGCAAATTTCATCCGCGGACGCGCGCTGGACTCCGAGGCGCGGCGTTTGTTCGCGCTGATGCATGCCGCCCAGAGCCGCGCGGTTTCGGAGGGCATGCCGATGGTGCTTTGGGTGGACGAAAAGAGCGGCGCCTACGGATTCCAGTCGGAAACGACCGGCCCGGGCGGCGATCCGAAGGCGGAGAACATGCCGTTGGATTCAACGCTGCAAATCGCGGTGTTGAACACCGGCATGGCCACGCCGACAATGTTCAATAATTTGCCGGCCATCCGCTATTTGGCGGACGGCACGGTGGATGAAAACAGTCCGCAGACGTTGCAGTTGACCGATTCCACCGGCATTTCGCGCTGGCTGATCGAGTCACGCGACCATACGGGTTATGCAATTAGCGACAGCAAAAATTAAGAATTTCGCGGCGTCGGGTTTCCAGAAGCGCCGGCGCACTGAGGCATTCACACTGGCCGAGGTGCTGGCGGCGATGCTGTTTCTGGCCATCGTCATCCCAGTGGCGGTTGAGGCGCTGCACGTCTCCAGCCTCGCGGGCGAGGTCGCGGCGCGGAAGGGCGTGGCAGCTCGCATCGCCGACCGGATTTTAAACGAGAGCCTGGTCACGACGAATTGGGTGGGCGGCGCACGAAGCGGCACGGTTTCGGAAGGCGCGCTGGACTGCAACTGGAAGCTGACGAGCCAGAACTGGCCGCAGGATTCGACCATGCAACTGCTGGTGGCCGAGGTGACGTTCGAGGCGCAGGGCAAGCCTTACACGGTAAAGTTAAGCACGCTGGCAAGTTTGCAGACCCAGCCAGGGCAGCCGGCGCAACCGGCAACGGCAATGAATTTACGACAGTGAAAATGGAACTGAACAAAATGCATGCGTTCACGCTGATTGAAATGGTTCTGGCCATCGGCGTCGCCTCCATTGTGTTGATCGCCGTCAACGCCGTGCTGTTCGCCTCGTTGCGGCTTCGCGAAACAACGGCGGACGTCGTGGACGCAGCCGCGCCGGTGGATCAGGCGGTGACGTTTCTGCGCCGCGATCTGGAATGCATCGTGACGCCGACCAACGGCACGACCAAGATTTTGTCCGGCGATTTCAGGGCCGGCACCGTGAGCAGCGCCGGTGTCCCGGAACCGGTGGCGATTGAAATGTTCACGACGACCGGCGCGCTGGGCGCCAACGCGCCGTGGGCCGAAATCCAGCGCGTCACTTACGAATTAAAGCAGCCGACCGATCGCAATGCCATCGGCAAGGATCTGGTCCGCAGCGTTGTGCGGAATCTTTTGACGGTGACAACGCCGGACATGGAAGACCAACTCATGTTGAGCGGCGTCCAGAACATCAAGTTTACCTGCTTCGACGGCGCGCAGTGGCAGGACACCTGGGACACAACCGGCCTAACCTCGGTGAACACCAATTTGCCGCTCGCCGTCCGCGTGGACATCCAGATGGCCGGGAGCAGTGCCGCGAACGCGCAGCCGATTGAAATGGTCGTGCCGATTGATGCGCAGGCGCGCACGAACACGGTCATCACCATGACACCCTGAATTTGAGATGAACTTGAGCAAACCCAATCTGCCACTGGATGAACGGCGCAAAAAAGCGTCGGTACTCATCATTGTGCTGTGGGTTTCCCTCGGACTGGTGAGCATCGCGCTGTATTTTGCGAATTCGATGACGTATGAACTGCGCGCATCGGACAACCGCGTCAGCGGCCTCGCGGCGGACCAGGCCATCGAGGGCGCGGCGCGTTACGTCAGCCATGTTCTTTCCAATTACGCAACCAACGGCGCGGTGCCGGTCAGCACCGAGTTCTCCTGCGAAGCCGTGCCCGTTGGCGACGCAAAATTCTGGCTGATTGGCCGTGACCCGGTCGGCCAACGCGCCACCGGGCCGGCGTTCGGCCTCGTGGACGAAGCCTCGAAGCTGAATCTGAATACCGCCAATACGAACGTGCTTTCGTATCTGCCGAATATGACGCCGGACTTTGCCAGCGCCATTCTGGATTGGCGTGGCACGAACGGCATCGTTTCGCTGGATTATGCGACTCTTGGCTATCTGCCGAAAAACGCCCCGTTCGAATCCGTGGATGAACTGCGGCTGGTCTATGGCGCAACGGTGGATTTGCTCGCCGGCGACGACATCAACCGCAACGGCGTGCTCGATGCGAATGAAAAGGACACGACCGGCACCGGCCAGTTGAATTCCGGCCTGTTTGAATACAGCACGGTCTGGACGCGCGAACCGAATTTCCACTCCGACGGCTCGTCGCTGACCAATCTGAACACGGCGTCCCAACAAAAGATTGAATCATTGCTTCAAACCTACGGCGTCGGCAACGCCACCGCCCTGGCCCAAAGTCTTCATACGAGTATTGCCGGCACCGGCGGGGTGGGTCCGAACCCTTGCAAAAACATTCTGGATCTGGCCTTTCGCTGCCAGAGTCTTGGCATGAGTGAGGCGGATTTCGCGAAGATTTACAACGACACGACCACCAGCACGAACACTTATTTACGCGGACGCGTCAACGTCAACACCGCCAGCGCCGATGTTTTGACGGCCCTGTTCATGGGCTTGAACAACAACATCAGCGAACAGACCGCATCCGGTGCGGTGCAATCGCTCGTCACCTACCGCCAGCAAAATCCGGGCAACCTGAATTCCATCTGGTGGCTCATGGATGCGCTGGGCAACAACAACCAGATCATCACGGCCTTGAGAAACGGCGGCGACTACATCACCACAAAAAGTTTTCAATTCACCGCCGACATCGCGGCGGTCGGAACCTTCGGGCGCGGTTACCGGCGCGTGAAATTCATATTCGACACCAGCGAAGGCACGCCCATCATCCTTTACCGCCAGGACCTCAGCCGGCTGGGCTGGGCGCTGGGCGACCAGGCGCGTCAGACTCTGGTCGCGAAGGAAACGCCATGAACAACATTTTAAAAATCAACTTTCGGAAACGGAAAAGGCTGGCCAGCGTGCTCGGTCTGGCACTCGATGGCAGCCGGCTTGAAGGCGTGGTGCTGCGGCGCACAAAGGGTTCGCTGCAATTGCAACAGACCTTTTCCGTGGTGCTGGCGCTCGATCCGCTGACCGCCGCGCCGGAACTTGTCGGGCGCGAAATTCGCAACCAGCTCGACGCTGCGGGCGTGCGCGAACGCCATTGCGTCCTGGGCGTGCCGTTGAAATGGGTTTTGACGGCGCACACGGAACTGCCGCCGCTGCCGGAGGCCGACGCCGCGAGCCTGTTGCAACTGGAAGCCGAGCGCGGCTTTCCCACCGATGTGGCAACCCTGCAACTGGCCAGCTCGAGCTGCCCGCTGGCGGCGGACAAAAAACAGGTTTTACTCGCGGGAATTCCCCGTGCGCACATCGTGACGCTGGAAAAAGTTTTGGAGGCGGCGAAATTAAAACCGGTCAGCTTCGCACTCGGGCTCGCGGCGTTGCAACCGCCGACGACCGACAATTCCAACGGCGTGCTCGCGCTGGCGATTGGCGAAAACGCAGTGTCGCTGCAAATCACCTGTGGCGGCGGCGTGGCGGGATTGCGCGCGCTCGAAGGCGCCGTTGAAAATCCCACCGGCCGGCCGACGCTGCTGCCCGGCCTCGTGGCCCGCGAATCGCGCATCATGCTCGGCGGGTTGCCCGCCGAATTGCGCGACGCCGTGAAGCGCATCCGCATTTTCGGCCCGCGCGAACTCGCCCGGCAACTCGCGGACGAAATGGAATTGCGTTTCGAGCCGATGGGCTTGAGCGTGGAGGTTGTCGCGGCTTACCGGCCGGATGAATTTGGCGCGCAGCTTCCCCCGGAAGCGCCGCTGTCGGCGGCGTTCAGTCTCGCGGCGCGCCTGCTGGTGGAACAGCCGCCGGCGTTGGAATTCCTGCCCCCCAAGCCGACGATCATCGAGCAGTTCGCCGCGAAGTATTCATCGGGCCGTTTGCGGACGGCAAGTGCGGTGGTCGCCGGGATCGTGGCGATCGTCGGCGGAATGTTTTTTATCCAGCAAATCGAGCTCTGGCACCTGGGCTCGCAGTGGTCGGCCATGTCCGCCAAAGTCCAGGAGTTGCAAGGCGTGCAGGACCAAATCCGGCAATTTCAGCCGTGGTACGACCCCACGTTCCGTGACCTGGCGATTTTGCGGCAATTGTCGCTGGCATTCCCGGAAGACGGCACCGTGACGGCCAAGACCGTTGAAATCCAGCAGGGCAACGTGGTGAGCTGCTCCGGCAACGCGCAAGACAATGCTTCGCTGCTCGCAACGTTCGGCAGACTGAGCGCCACAACCGGTGTGAGCAATTTGAAGGTGGACCTGATGCATGGCAAGGCCCCGATGCAGTTTACGTTCGACTTCCAATACGCAAACGGAGGGGCACAATGAAAATGGAAAATCGCCAGCAGTTTTTGGTCGTGCTAACCGCCGTGGCAGCGGCACTGCTCATTGGCAACAGCTTGATTTACGAGCCGATGGTGAATTGGTGGTCCGCGCGCTCGGCGCAAATCAGGGAATTGCGCACGAAGGTTCACGACGGCAGGCTTTTGGTCCAGCGCGAGGCCGGCATTCGCGGCCAGTGGAACGACATGCGCGCAAACGCGCTGGCGGACAACCCGTCGCTGGCCGGACAGCAGGTGATCAAGGCGATTGACAACTGGTCGCGCGCCAGCGGCGCCGAAGTCACGAGCATCATGCCGCAGTGGAAGAATGATTCCACGAATTACATGACCTTTAACTGCCGGGTCGAGGCCTCCGGCACGCTCGGCAACTTGAGCCAGTTCCTTTACAACATTGAAAAGGGGCCGATGGCGCTCAAGCTGGACTCGGTGGAGTTGAGTGCGCACAGCGACACCGGCCAGCAGCTCACCCTCGGCCTGCAAATCAGCGGACTGGCGCTCCTCGAGCAACCGAAACAATGAAACTGATGCGATACAAGCAATGGACGGTGCTGGCACTTGTGCTGACCAACGGCTTCTCGGCCGCGGCTCAATCAAACTCAAACGGCGTGCCCGGGCCAACGGCCTATTCTGCCTTCAGCACGTTCGTCACCGGGCGCAATATTTTCGACCCGGGCCGGCAGCCGCACAATTCCGGGGACTCCCGGCAAACCTACCGGCCGCGGATCTCGCGCTCGGCACCGGCATTCACGCTGGTCGGCACGATGAGTTACGAAAAGGGGATGTTCGCATTTTTCGACGGGAACAATCCCAATCTCCGGAAGGTGCTTTATCAATCCGACAGCAACAGCATCGCCGGTTACACCGTGGCAGAGATCACGCTCGCCGGCGTCAAACTGCAGACCGCCGACAAAAAGGAAACGGTGCAGATGAAAATCGGCGATTTAATGCGGCAGGAAGGCAGCCGCTGGCAACTGGCGGGGCAAGGTGGATTGTCTGCCGACACAAGCATCGGAGAAAGTGCGGTTTCGGCGGATAATTCCAGCCCGGCCGCCAGTGCCACACCCAGTCCCGCCCTCGAAGGCAACGACATTTTGAAAAAGCTCCAGCAACAAAGAGAACAGGAATTAAAATGAAGACCCCCACCACAACCCTCCTCACGATTATTTGCGTTTCCGGTCTGCTGCTGTCGGCAGCCGGGCAACCGGCGACAGGTGGGGCGGCGGACGACACCACTGCAGCCGTGCCGGATCAGTCCGCGCCTTCCGCCGGCGGAACGGACCTGAACAACACCAATCCGCCGGATGCGGGTTCGCTGCCAGCGGACGCAGCCCAGGGCCAGGGCGCAATGAACGGTCAGGATGCCGCACCTGCGCAAACGGAAGCCGCCCCGGCGGAAAACCAGCCCGTCGTGTCAACGGTCATTGTGCCGAGGGGAAATGCGCCGGAAGCCGTGCCATCGGCCTTCACACCTCCCACGCAGGCGGTGGGCACGAATCCAAACGATCTGAATTTGAATTTCAACCGCGCGCCGCTGGACATGGTGCTGAATTATTTGAGTGACGCGGCGGGTTTCATCATTGTGCAGGACACACGCGTCAACGGCACCGTGACGGTCGTTGGCAAACACCTGACCCAGGATGAGGCGATCAATCTGTTAAATGCCGAATTAAACAAAAATGGCTATGCCGCAATCCGTGATGGACGGACGCTGACGATTGTGGACAAAAATGATGCGAAGACGCGCAACATTCCGGTCAAAACCGGCAACAATCCGAGCACCATCCCGAACAATGACGAGATTGTGACGCAAATCATTCCCATTCGATTTGTGGAGGCGCGGCAACTGGTGTCGGATTTGTCGTTGTTCGTTTCGGCGCAGGCGACCATCGTTGCCAACGAAGCCGGCAACTCGATCGTCGTCACCGACACCCAGTCCAACATCCGGCATCTCGCTGAGATCATCAAGGCGGTGGACGACAGTGCCGAGGCCGAGACGGAAATCCGCGTCTTCCGTTTGAAATATGCCAGCCCGGTGGACGTGGCCAGCGAGTTGGGCAGCGTTTTCCCCAGTTCCAGTTCCTCCGGCAGCCAGGCGCCCATCCAGTTCGGCAACCGGGGTGCTGGTGCCGCCGGTGGCCGCGGCGGCTTCGGTGGTGGAGGCGGGTTCGGTGGTGGCGGATTTGGCGGCGGTCGGCTCGCGGCCCTTTTGGGCGGTGGCGGCACGACTGCGAACAGTAGCCAGCAGCGCATCCAAAAGGCGACGCAAGTCACTGCAGTGGCCGATTCGCGCATCCAGGCGGTCATCGTGACTGCGCCAAAGGATTTGATGGATGAAATCGCGGGCATGATGGCGGATTTGGACGTGCCTTCCAGCCGCGACCAGAATGTTGCGGTCATCTCGCTGCAAAACGGCGATCCCTATCAGGTGGCGCAGGTGCTGCAAAATATGTTCCAAAGCAGCAGCGCATCACGCAGCAGCTCAAGTTCAACCGCCACCAGTCCGCTTTATCAACGCGCGCAAAACAGCGCGACCAGCATGAGTTCGACCACCACCACCGGAGGAATCGGCGGCACCGGGACCGGCGGCGGTGGCGGCGCTGCCGGCCGGATCGGGTTCTAAAAACTGAATTTATCAATGAAAAGGCAAATTATGACAACAAACTGTTTTCTAAAATCTCTCGGCGGCGTTCTGGTTGTTCTTTTGTGCGCCACGTTTGGACTTCAGGCGCAATCTCGACCAGGTGGTGGCGGTGGTTTCGGCGGCTTTGGCGGCTTTGGCGGCTTTGGCGGTTTCGGCGGTGGCGGCGGCGCCAATCGCGGCGCCAGCACTGGCAACAGCGGCCAATATAACAACAACGGCACGGTGGGCAGCGCCAACATTTCCGTGGACCCGGTGACGCATAATATCGTGATCATCGCCGACGCGGATACCACCGAGCAAATCCGCAAGGTCATCGCCAGCCTCGACGTGCCCGAACCGCAGGTGCTCATCAAGGCCGCCTTCGTCGAAGTGAACGACAACGCAGCACTCGATCTTGGAGTTCAGGGCAATTACAACGGTTTCAGCAAAAACTTTTCTCAAATCACCGGCTATCTGACCAATTATGCAGTGGCAAATCCCGGCTCAGCGTTGAATCCGAGTGGCACTACGCCGGTCATTGTTCCCACCAGCATTAACCCGATCAACCAGAGTTACACATTGAACAACAACTTCAACCTGCCCCAGAACCTGACGGGAGCGGCTGGAAATGGCGGGATGTACCAAATCATGGGCAACGATTTCACGGCGACGCTCCAGGCCATCGCCACTGCCGGCAAGGCGCAGGTGCTGTCGCGCCCGTCCATTCTCGCGCGCGATGGGCAGATGGCGGAAATTGTCGTCGGCCAAAGCGTCTATCTGCCCAGCAGCGTCAGCTTGACCACGGTCGGCGGCAGCACCATCGGCGCCACGGTTCCGACCATCAACGGCACCTATCAGAACGTCGGCATCCAACTGGACGTCACGCCGTTCATTGGAGCGAACAACCTGGTGCAAATGATTCTCGAGCCGCAGATCACGTCCATTGACACCTCGACGCCCGGCCAGGTGATCCAGGGCGGCAGCCTGATTTCGTCCGCTGTGTTCGCGCCCAATCTCAACAAACGTTCCGCCAACACCGTGGTGGTTACCCCGGATGGGCAGACCGTCGTCATCGGCGGCCTCATTTCCAATGACAAGTCCTCCAGCGAAAGCAAGATTCCGTTCCTCGGAGACATTCCGATACTCGGCAACCTTTTCAAGTTCAGCAACCACTCAAACCAGAAGGACGAGTTGCTGATGTTCATCACTCCGCACATCGTCCAGGTGCCGTCGCAGCTTGCCGCGATGTCCGCACATGAATCCAGCCAGGCGCCGATGCTCACCGATTCCAATTCGATTTCGGAGAAGGAACTGGATCGTTTTCTCGATCGCGTGCCGGTGAAAAAACCATAGCTGGCTGGATTTGATTTTTTCGGCCAACCGGCGCTTAACTGAAACCCCCGATGCAACCTCGACGAAACAGCACGCTGATCTACGGACTCCTGATCGGAGTCTGGGTGTTGGTCATTGTCTGGCAGGTGGCCGAGCATAACCGGGTCCGGGAAAACGCCCGGGCCGCGCTCGTGAACCGAGCCAAGGACATTTCCACGACACTCGGCATCGTGCTCCGGTCGCAGCGCCGCTTCGGCGGCGTGGTTTCCAAGGAACGCCTTGAAGCCTCGCTGACGGAGCTGGTCAGGCTGGAAAAGGCCGAACTGAGCGGCATTGCGCTGTTGAACGCCGCCGGCGAAATGGTCGCTTCGGCGGGGACCGGGATTGATTTTCAGGCCCGAGGGATTGCCGGCACCTCCGAACACTGGGATGAACAAACCGCCACCCTGCTGAATCCCGTGGATCTGGGCACCAACCTCACGTCCGACATCGAAGGCACCAATCTGCCTATCATCATCTCCCGGCAGGACATCACCAACCGCTTTGCCACCAATCGTATGGGGATGCCTCCTCCCGGCCCGCCGCCCGGGGAAACGTCCGGCTCCCGGCTGATGGACGATACAACCAATCCTGCTCCAATTTTTGAACCCGGCCCGGCAATGCCTCCGCCTTCGCCAGGAAGTGACACCAACCGGATGCGTCCCCGTGATAGCGGGGGCCGTCCCCGTTTCGGCCGTCCCCGCTGGATGAGCGAGGAGGAATACCAGACTCTCCGCCAGAAGCAGAGCGTTCACAGCTTTGTCGTTGTCATGTCCACCCAGACGATTCGTGCGGCGGATGGCCAGGACCTCTGGCTGCGATCCATCATTGCCATGCTCGCCACGATTTCGGTGGTGGGTGTCGGAATGGCATGGCGCAACGTTGGCAGGTCGTCCGAGCTGCAGATCCGCCTCATCCGCGCCAGCGAACTGAATTCCCATCTCCGGGAAATGAACCTTGCAGCGGCCGGCCTTGCGCACGAGACGCGCAACCCGCTCAATATCATCCGGGGCATGGCCCAGATGCTCTCCAAACAAACCGACGCCCCGGCGGAAATCCGCGAACGCTCCCGAGCCATCGTGGTGGAGACCGACAAAGTCACCGCCCAGTTGAACGAATTCATCAACTACTCGCGCCCGCGGGAAGTCCGCCGCTCGCCGCTCGCCCTGGAATCCCTGATGAGCGAAGTCGTGCGCACTTTGGGTTACGACATTGAAGAAAAAAAGGTCCGCGTCGAAACCCGGGGTGAGCCCATGACCATCGAGGCTGACGAACAGCTGCTTCGCCAGGCGCTGTTCAACCTGGTGCTTAACGCCATTCAGGCGGTGGGCGAAAACGGCCGGATTCAGATTGTGACGCAGAAACTCAGCACGTCCGAGGCGGCCCTGGAGGTGCGCGACGACGGCCCCGGCGTTCCGGCCGAACGCCGCCAGGAAATATTCAAACCCTATTTCACGACCAACCAAAAAGGAACCGGCCTGGGATTGGCCGTGGTCCAGCAGATCGTCCTGGCGCACGGCTGGGAAATTGTCTGCCTGCCCAACGATCCCAAAGGCGCCATTTTTCGCATCACACACCTGAAGCTGCCGGCCTGACTCAGGTCGGTCAGCCCGAAACTCAACTCGGCTTCCGCAGCATTTTCATTTTCTGGCGCCGCTCCGTTGTTATACTGACGTCGTGATCGACACTGACGTAAAACTAGCCGGCTTCGTGCCTGTACTCCAAGCCGCCGCCTGGCTGGCGCTCGACACCGAGGCCGACAGCCTGCACGCCTATCCCGAAAAGGTCTGCTTGATTCAAATCAGCACGGCCAGCGGCGACAAACTGGTTGACCCGCTCGCTCCTATAAACCTCGATCCACTGTTTGGCGCACTGAGCGGGCACGATTTAATCATGCATGGGGCGGATTATGATCTGCGCCTCTTCCGCAAACATCACGAGTTCGTCCCCCGCGCCATTTTTGACACCATGCTGGCGGCCCGACTGCTGGGCGAGCGTCAATTTGGCCTGAGCTCGCTGGTGGAAAAATTTCTCGGGGTGAAACTGGACAAGGCGTCGCAGAAGGCCGACTGGGCGCAACGGCCGCTCACCGAGCGGATGGAAACCTATGCGCGCAACGACACCCATCACCTCAAACCACTTTCCGACAAGCTGAAATTGGAACTGGAACAAAAGGGCCGGCTGGGGTGGCATCAGGAATCATGCGCGCAATTGGTCATGGAATGCGCAAGACCTTCCGTTGCCGACCAGGACGCCGTCTGGCGGGTCAAGGGCAGCTACGCACTGGGACGGGCCGCCCTCGCCGTGTTGCGCGAAATCTGGCGGTGGCGCGAAATCGAAGCCATTGCCGCCAACCGCCCGCCGTTTTTCATTCTGAGCCACGAAAAAATGATTGAATTTGCCGAAGCCGCCGCCGCGCGACAGCCCGTCGATCCGTTGCTGCCGCCGCGGATGTCTCCGCGCCGCCGCGACACACTGGCAGCGGCCATCCAGGCCGGCCTGGCACTCCCTGCGAGCCAGCACCCGGAAAAAATCCGGCACCAGTTCAACCGGGCCACCGAGACCGAAATGCAGCGTTTTCGCGCGCTGGAAAAACATCGCAATGCCCATGCCCACAAATTGGGGCTGGACCCCACGCTCATCGCCAGCCGCGCCACGCTCAATGACCTGGCCCGCGACTGGGATCGACACGCGCCGGAATTGATGAGCTGGCAGCGGCAGCTTTTATTGCCTGTTTAAGCTTTCAACCAACCGCTGATTGCAACCGTCATTTCTCTGGATTTTCTCCAGGCTTGACCTTTGACGGCTGAAAAACCGCCTTGGCCTCGAGCGGATGTTCGTGGTGCTGCCACTCTTCCGACACGTGGCCGTCCCAGCAGGCAGGATTCACCGGATAAATATCCGGGTCAAACATGACGTGGTAAAAGTGCCAGACGATGATTGCCAGGCAGGCGAGCACGGCTTCGTAATAGTGGATCGTCAACGCCACGTCCACCACCCAGCGCGGCAGGAAGCGGGTCACATCCATTTTAAACCAGATCATCAACCCGCTTGCGCCCATGATGATCGTTCCCCAGATCACCGCCCAATATTCCATCTTCTCGGCATAACCAAACCGGCCAATTTGCGGCTTTTCCGTGCTCCAGCCGAGGAGATACTGGATTTGACACCAAACATCGGCCAGGTCCTTTTTCACGGGGAACAGGTCCCAGACCAGTTTTCGCCCCTCCTTGGACGCCAGCAGATAAATCAAATGCCAGAGACCGACCACCAGCAGAATGATGCCGGCGATGCGATGCGTCCAGCGACGGAACTGTTCGTTGGAACCGAGCACCCGGGCCAGCCATGAGTCGGGAAATTTCAAGGCAAACCCGGTGATGGCGAGAATGATAAAGCTGGTTGCCAGCACAAAATGCTGCCAGCGTTGCGACAAACTCATGCGCACCACCGGCCGGACGGCCATGCGATAACGGGCGGCGACCTTGCGCAGGAACAGCAGCGCATTGTGGATGAACATCCCGCCAATGGTGCCGAAAATCAGGAGCAGATAAATCCGGCGCACCCACCAGTTGATTTGCAGGCCGATGCCGTCGCCGCCGCCGGCCGATTTGGTCGAATCAAGGTCCACATGGATTTTGCCGAATGCGAATTTTTCGTCGGTGCCGGGATGGCATTTGCCGCAGGTCTGGACGAGGTGGGCGGCGTTGATGGTGGAGTTGGTGTCTTTTGAAGGCAGGATTTTGTGATAGCCATGACAGCTGCCGCAATTGGCGGCGACAGTCGATCCGTATTGCGCTGCGAGGCCGTGGTAACTTTCAAAAAAAGTTTTCACACGGTCACCCGGCAGTTTGTACTTGGTATTGATGCGCTCCGAGGCATGGCAGCGGCTGCAAACTTCCGCCGAGGCCTCGGGGGAACTGTTTTTCAACCCCTGGATTTTGTGCTCGGAATGGCAATCCGTGCAGGTGGGCGCATCCCGCTTGCCGGCTGCGACTGCCTGGCCATGGATGCTGGCCGCCCAATCCCTTACTTCCTGGTCATGACATTGGCCGCAGGTTTCGGCCAGGTGAGCCACATTCAATTGCGATGTTGGCACCGTGGAGGGAAGAATCTCATGTGAATCATGACAATCCTGGCAGGTTGCCGCCCCCGCACGGCCCGCCTTTAAGGCCAGTCCATGGACGCTGGCATTGTAGCTTTCAGTCTGTTGCTCGTGACAGGTTGCGCAATGGACCGGCTGCAATTGAACATTGTCGTCGGGATGTTTGATCGTCGTGTCCGTGTGGCAACTGACGCAGGCGTTGGTCTTGTGCGCGGAGGCCGCCAGTTTGGTTGCGTCCACGAACAGGGAAATGGTCCGGCCCTCGGCATTGGTGATGGCCAACGTATTGTCCGAGTGACAATCCAGGCAATCGCTGTTCTTCAACCCGCCGAGCGCCGGCAACGCCAACATCAGCGAGAGGACACAACCAGCCAAAAACCGATTTGCGCAATAAATCATCACGCCTAAGTATCAGCCGGAACGAAGGATAGGACTCCACACGGTTTGGCGGCAAACGCCCCTTTTTTGCCGGACGAAAACCAACAAAGACGCAGGCAGGTGGAAGTTTGACACGCGGGTGCCGGGAATTAAACCCACAACTTCCGATATGCCAGCCCGTTGCTTCAATGAAACAGGCGAGTGATCATGGCGTAGATGATCAACACGAGCAGCACCATGCCCAGGCCGAAGAAGAGGTAACCGAAGGAACGCGCTATGTTTTTCCAGCGCAACCATTCGTCCTTGACCCGGAATTCATCCAGTTTGCCGGTGGCGACTAGCCGGTCATACCACCGTTTGCGTTCGTGCAGCATCTCGGTCTTGGAGACCCGGCCGGAGAAAATAACGGTGTCCATCGGAAACTTTTCGATGCGAAAATGGGTGTTGAAAAAGTGGATGGAGAAGATGAAGCCGGCCGCCAGCAAGGCCTCGTCCGAATGGACGATAAGCGCGATGTTAAGGACCCAGCCGGGCAGGAACTTCGTGAAAAAAGTCGGGAACCACATGAGCAGTCCGGAGGCGCCGATAATGGCCACGCCCCAGAACACGGCGAAGTAATCGAACTTCTCCCAGTAGGTCCAGCGGTCGAAATCCGGCTTCGGGCCTTTGCCAAAAAACCATTTATTGTGCGCGGTCAAATCCCGCCAATCCTGGAGCGTCGGCACCATGGAGTCAGGCCCGAACAGCACGTTCCACAACAATTTGAAATGGAATTTTCCATCGGCCGGATCACGCAATGCCCCCCTGCCCTTCCACGCCTTGCCGATGAGCGAGGCCGCGTGCAGGCCGAAATAAATGAATGTAATCACGGCTCCAAACCGATGCAGTGTCCGCGCCGTTTCCGGCCCGCCCATGACGCCGAAAATCGCCTTGGCCCAACTGGTGTAATAAAACTTCAACGGCATGCCGGTCACGACCAGCAGCAGGAAGCTGGACACCATCATGAAGTGCAGCAGCCGTTCGAACGGCACGAAACGCGTGAACCATTCGCCATCCATCTGCGTCGCGATTTTTGCCTCGCGGAATTTCTTCGAATCGTGCAGATAAAGATAAACGGCGCGCACCAGCCACATGAGGGTGTGCATTCCAAAAAAAGCGAACGTGCCGATGAGCAAGCCCGTCATGCCCAGGAAAACCACGTGCAACAGGGGATAATTCTTCTTGTCCATCGGATTGGCGTGCGGCTTGTAATCCGTGAACCCGATGGTCGCGCCAGGGTGACATTGCTGGCAGGTGGCGAGGATGTTGGTTTTCGAAAGACGCGAGGCCGGGTTGGAGGGCGGTTGGATGTCGTGATAGCCGTGACAATCATAACAGGCGGCCACTTCCGGCGCGGTGTTGGGTTTGCCGAGCGCCATGGCCTTGCCGTGATAAGTGTCGCGGTAATGTTCCAGCCGGTCGGCATGGCATTGGCCGCACCGGACATCGCTGATGGCCTTGAAATTGTTGCCCTCCGGATTCTCGATCCCGTGCGCCGTGTGACAGTCAGTACAGACCGGGCCGCGCGAATCTCCCTTGGTGAGCAACTGTCCATGAATGCTTTTATTATAGGTTTCTTCGATGCCGACATGGCATTTGCCGCAGGTTTTTGCGACGTTGGCGTGATTGATGGGTGAATCGCGGTCCACCGCGCGCTTGATGCCGTGTGTGCCGTGGCAGTCGTTGCAGGAAGGCGCAACAATCAGGCCCATCTTGATCAAAGCCCGTCCGTGAATGCTGTCGAGATATTGCGACGCGGCCTCGGGGTGCTTTATGTCGTATTCCTTCGTCAGCTTGGCGTTGTTGTGGCAATGGGCACAGGTCTGCGGGAGGTTCAACTTGAACACCGGTGACGTCGGGTCTTTGATGGGCGTTATGTCGTGGGAGCCGTGACAATCCCAGCAATTGGCGGCGCCGGAAGCGCCGAGCGCGTGGCTCACTCCGTGGATGCTTGCCTCGTAATCCTTGCCTTCCTTTTCATGGCAGCCGGAACAATCCGGAGGCGGCAGCTTGGCCCCATGGACAAGCTCCTTGACGCCGGTATGGCAGTCCGTGCAATCGAGCATGGAATGAACGGAACGGGCGAAACTGTTGGTGGGAAAAACGCCGAGCGGAACATTCTTGCCGTCCACATTCCGGCTGTTGGACGGATCCGTGTGACAATCCAGGCAATCTGAGTTCGACAATTTTTCGACGGCATTGGTGGCCGCCCGAACCGTTGCGGCAGCCGGGAACAGGAACGCAATCAAAACATAAAGCAGGATGTTCTGTCGCCGGTTATTTGTCATATCCCGGACAAAATCCCGGCAAATGGTAAAACCCGCTCACCGCTGATTGCCCATTACTTGGCATATTTTGGTTGGCACACATCAAGCCGGCGCATCTTCAGGAACGGAACATCTGATACATATTTAAAGCGACTCACGCAGCTGACGTATGATTTCACGGTTTAAATAATTCTGCGCCCGAAAGTTGCCTTATGCGGTTTTATCGGGTTTGCACGCGCCTCGAGCGTTAAGGATGCGCTCTAGGGTCCGCCGGTATGGCAGTCCGAGCAGGAAAGATCGTAGTCTCCCCCCGTGTGTTTAAAAGTCTGGCCGCCGGGAGTCAGTTGTTGCAGCTCCGCACCGGCACCCTGGGCGAGAATGGTGTGGCAGGCGTTGCAATCGTTGGCCTTGATAACCTGCTTGTTGTCCTCGGTCTTGTGCGTGCCGTCGTGGCAGCGGAAACAACCGGGCCAGAGCATGTGGCCGAGATTGTCCGGATAAACACTCCAGTTGGCCTTCATTTCGGGAAAAAAATTGTCCGAATAAATCCGCTGCAACACTTCGATGGCCGGCTGGATGCGTGGTTCGTTGGGATACCGTTCGGCGAGCGCGGTGGCGATGCCCTTCCGGGCCTCGACCTCGGTTTGATAGGTGCGGGTCAGCACATAGACCGCGTTGGTCTTGATCCAGGGCAGCGTACGGTCGATCTGGCCCAGTTCCATGGCCAGGTTGACCGCCTGGTCCGGCGGCACATAACGATGAGACGGGCGGTTATGGCAATCCATGCAATCCATGGTGCGGATTTCAAATTTGCTGATGTCGTTGGTGAATCTGGGCTGACGAAACACGGTGACGATGCCCTGAGAATCCGTCAGCCGGACCCACGGAATTTTTTGGCGGGCCGCGTCGGTGGCAATGTATTCGACCCGGGTGTCGGCCATCGTGTGCCAGTGAATGCCGCCCACCGGGCCGCGATTGGGATTGGCGCCGCCAATCTTGATGGAAAGGCGAATAGAATATGGCGAGTTCGAGGCGTCGTTTTGAAAATAATTGAACGTGCGATCCAGGTTGCCGGTGAATTTCTGGGGCCAGTGGCATTCCTCACAGGTTTCTCGGGCGGGCCGCAGGTTCTTGATGGGCGTGGTGATGGGCCGCGGATATTTGTTGAATGTGACGGAATATAGCTGGTAGGAGCCACTAAGTTTGGATCGAACAAACCATCCCACTCCCGGGCCGACATGGCAGGCTACACAGGCCACCCGGGCGTGCGGACCATGATCGTGGGTTGTCAATTCCGGCTTCATGACGCTGTGGCAGGTTTCGCCGCAGAATTGCACCGACTCTGTGAAATTGAAGGCATTGTAGCTGCCCACCGCCGAAAGCATGATAAAAAGCAGACTGCCGACAATAAAACCGACGAGGATGCGCCGGTCGCGCGGACGGGACAGATCAATTTGCACCACCGAAACCAGGGAGCCGCCCCCCTTGTGCTTTCGCCGGGCGCGCAATGCGCCGATAAATGTCAGCAACAATCCGGAGATCAAAAATCCGGGCGTGACCATCCACGTCAGGATGCTGATGTAAGGATTGGAGAAATGCGCCACCGCATCCAGCATGAGCAGCATGAAGAATGAGAACAGGCTGCCGATTACAATGACCAAGCCGCTCAAACTCATCCAATTGCGCAGCAACGACGGACGGTCCGTTGGTGGAGTAATGTTCTCAATGCTCATAATCTTCAAACTGCCCTGACCAGGAAAGATCCGGAATTCGGTCTCTCAGTTTTCCCGCAGGCAAAATCCATTTGCCGGGCGGGCCAGTCATCTTCGCCTGGCGCCGCCGGTCGGTTTCGATCCGTTCAGAGGCGGCCAGCGCCGCCGGAGTGGCTTACTTCTTAAAGGTCCGCATGTACGCCACCAACCCCTTGATGTCTCCATCGGACAAAGCTTCGGACGGTTTCATCAGAGTCTTGTCGTCCTCCTTCAGGCCTTCCTTGATCACCTTGAACGCGGAATCGTCCTTCAACGCGTCCTGGACTTTGGGATCGGAATAATCCTTCGCGCCAAGTTTTTTGCCCATTTTGGTGTCGCCTTTGCCGTCAGCACCGTGGCATTTCGCGCAATTATTATTATCATAAAGCACTTTTGCCTCTTCCGCGCGTGCGGACAGTGCGGCAAGAGTGATGACCGCCATGCTAAGTACGAGTATTTTTTTCATAGTTCATTTCATTTTAACTGACCAAACAACTTCATCATAACCGGGCACCGGAAATCACATCATCGTCCCGCCAGGCTGGGTGTTCGGGCACACCACACAGGCCCGCACCTGATTTGAGAAGAAGTGCGGCGACTGCTTGTCGTTTGCTTGCCGTCACTCCAACGTTGGACGGCAAATCGAATTACGACTTCAAAGTGCGGACATACTGAACCAATGCCTTGATTTCGTCGTCCGACAAGGTGTCGAATGGCTTCATCAAAGTTTTGCCGTCCTGATCCTTCAAACCTTCTTTGATTCCTTTAAAGGCGGCGTCATCCTTCAAATCTGCCTGGACCTTGGCATCCGTGAGATCTTTGACTCCGAGTTTCTGGCCCATTTTGGTCTGGCCTTTGCCGTCCGGACCGTGGCACTTGGCGCAAAGCGAATCCCAGTTCGCTTTTCCATCTGCGGCGGAAGCGGTTAGCACGGCGGCGAAGGCGAATGTTGCTGCAATCAGGATTATTTTTTTCATGGTTGGTTTTGATGGTGGTTGGTGCATTGCCGGCGCCATTCCTGCGCCGGACAATTTGAAAGATTGCCCATTGCCCGGGAATAAACCAACCATGTTTTGTTCATTTCTTAACAAATATTGGATTGCCCACCGGCACCCCGAGACGACGCAGCCGTCGGGCTGGAAGTGGTATTTCCCCGTAGGACTGAGCTGATACAGAAATTACGGGCGCCCCTGGCTGGCTTGCCGGCGAAATGGGAGGATTGAGACTTGACGCGGAGGGAATTTCCTGTTCAAAGAAGGGCAACATTCTGAATCGGAGGAATCAATTATGACAAATTTTTCGGTTGCCAAATTCGCAGCATCCAGAAGCGGTCTGGTTAAATGGTTGAAGCAGCTTGCGCCCGGGTTGGTGGCACTGGCTCTCGTGGCCGGTTGCCAAAGCGAATCCTCCATGTTTACGACCGCTGAAACCCAAGGCCTGCAAGCCACCAATAACACGGAAATCATCACGTTGCGCGAAGGCGACGTGGTCAAAATTTCCTTCCCCGGATCCCCCAATCTGAACACGACCCAGCCCATCCGCAGGGACGGAATGATTTCCATGCCCCTGGTTGGAGAAGTAAAGGCAGCCGGAAAGGCCCCGGCGGAACTGGAGAAGGATTTGCTCGACCTGTATTCGACCCAGTTGGTGTCAAAACAAGTCAACGTGGAAGTTCAAAACTCGTCCTTCCCGGTCTATATCAGCGGCTCCGTGCTGCACCCTGGAAGGATCATGTCCGATCATCCGATGACGCCACTGGAAGCCATTATGGAAGCGGGCGGGTTTGACTATGCGAAGGCTGATTTGAAGAAGGTTCAGGTCATCCGGCGGCAGACTGGCGGCACCCGGAATTATGTGTTCAACCTCAAGGAGGTCATGGAGGGAAGCGGGAAGGAATCATTCTATTTGAAACCCGGCGACATCATTTATGTGCCGGAAAAATTCAACTGGTTCTGAAATTTCCCGTGAGGCGGCCCGTCGGATTCGAAATCAGTATCTGAATCCGATTTGGAATCCGACCTGGTGGCTGGTAAAACTATAGCCTGTCTGGGAGGAGTCGTCCCTGCTGATTTGATAAAATATTCCAAACGTGCCGCGTTTGAGAAAAGCGGTGCTTAACCCCACGTTCAAATAATCGTAATTGTCGCTGCGCGCGGTGAGGAAGGCGGGAGTTGAAACGGAGGCCGGAACCGAGAAGACATATTTTCTCCATTCATACCCGCCGGTCATATCCAGGAAAATCCTTCCCAACAACCGCTGGTTGAGTTCAAGGCTGATCCTGGTAATTTCATTGACCTGATCAGGCAAAAGCGACGGTTCAACAACCCTCGCACCCAACAGGGTGATTTTCGTCTGGTCGAAAGGCTGGTATTGGATCGTTAGGTCAAATATCGGATTGATAAGATCGCTGGCGCCCCCGCTCAGGAACTCACGGATGTCCAGGCCGCCGTGGGCCTGCAAACTGACCTTGTCGGCCACGCGCCATTTGAGCCGCGCTTCAATCTGCTGAAAGGCGATCTCGGGGTCGCTGCTTTCCTCATGATCATAACCGGCACCCACGCCAATCGCGGCGCTAAATCGCGGCCAGAATTCATAGTTCAACCAGTCCATCGTCGCCCATTCCAGATAATTGTTGAATTGATCGGCGATAATAAAATACTGATCCGCTGCCAGGTCCAGCGACATTTTGCTGTTCATGGAATAGGTTGCATCCGCCGTCGTAAGACCCGTTTGCGCATGCACCTGGGTGGCGGTTTCAGCCGAAACGGTGTGCGAGTCGGTGTAATTCTGTGAAACGCCGAAGATCCAGTCGTTATAGACCGTTCCGCCTGCGAGTTGAACCGACTGCCCAAAATTGTTTTGGAAATGATTGTTAGAATAGATGGTCCAGGAAGGTGTGTAATCCAACGTCCAATGACTGCCAATTTCCAGGAGCGCTCCGATTGAAATGTTCTGGATGGTGCTGTGAGCCACTTGATTGGTACCGTACTGAAGGCCATCGGCGTATTGGAATTGGTAAAAAGGATGGGGCCGCAAGGTCAGCCCTTCCCAAGTAAAGGGCTGGGCCTCCCTTTGAATTTCGTCGGAGGCAAAAACATTCATTTGGTCGGGCCGCGCGGCCTGTAGCGCGGCCGGAGTTTGGTCGGGGGGTTGCGGCGAAGGGGCCAACACATCCTGGCCTTTGCCATTGCGGTTAAATGCAACGAGACCAAGCAACAGTGCTTTGATCAAGGCGCGCGTTTTTACGTGAGCGGCATAGGCCGGGACGGCTTTATTTGATTTCATGATGGTTTGTCATTCCGATGTTTGTTTTATAGGGTAAACCGGGGGCAGGGAAGAATTTAATGATAAGCCAAATCAGCCACGGAAATCGTCCAATGACGCAATGAGTCTTCGAGGGCCTTTTCCACGGGCCGGATTCTCACCCCGGTGGCGAGCAGTTTCGAAACGTCCAGCACACAATTGGAGCGCAGAGCCTTGGCTCCATGAAGATAAAATTCCTCGTCGCTCTTCCAGAAAACAAATGGACGACCGGGCTTGAGGATCCGCTGAATCATCTCGACCACCTGCCGGGTCGCTATCGCGCCCGGATTGGTGACATTATAAATTCCGAACGCAGCCTGTTTTTCCCAGAGGTCAAGACAGGCGCGGACGAAATCTTCCAGGTGCGAAAGCGAATTCACCCCATCGAAAACCTTGGCGTAATTTTGCAGTCGCCACAGCAGGTTTCTCGGCTCGCTCCGCTCGTTGAACGGCATTCCCGGACGCCAGACATACACGGCCGCCGGTCCCCGGATGGCTTCTTCGGCGAGGGCCTTGGTTCCGCTGTAAAAATTGCAGGGAGCATGGCGGAAGGCAAAATTCGGTTCGTCCCATTCCGTATAACCGCAAATTTTTTCCGGGAACTTGGCATACGTTTGTCGCAGCTCCGGGCCCTCCACGCATTGGGTTGTGCCGTTAACAATCCTTTTGGCGCCGCGATAAATGCAACCGGACGAAACATGCCCCCACGGCGTGTCGGTCATCGAGCAAACCCGGGCGACCGTCTGCGGAAGCAGGGTGTTGGCAAACAAAGTGTCTTCCCGGGTAAGCTCACAGGCGTCCACGTTGGGTTTGCCCCGGTAACCGGCCGCGTTGATGATGAACTTCGGCTTCACCTTCCTTACATAATCGAACAGGAGGGTGAAATCACCGTAATTGATCGCCTTGCGCGTGAGCGGAATGAATCCGTGGCCGCGCCTGCGGAGTTCGGTGGCAAAGGCCTGACCGACATAACCGCTTGATCCCAGCAGCAAGATCATGACGAAATTCAACCTCCCGCCTGCAACCGACTACGCCTTCCAAACCTGGCCCGGCTTTGCATTTACCCCGGCCATGGCGTTGCGCGTGTCCACAATGCTTGCCGACCAATCCGCCAGTTCCTGGTAGTTGATGGACTGATGATTCGTGGCGATGATAGCCACATCAAAATTTTTCAACGTCTCGCGGTTCCAAGCTACGGAACGGGTCCCGGCCCAATGCGGATGCTCGCGGGTGGGACGAATGACCGGCACATAAGGATCATAATACGCCACATTCGCGCCGCGGGCTTTGAGCATCTCCAACAGGATGTAACTCGGCGATTCCCGGTCATCATCCACGTTCGGTTTGTAAGCCAGTCCCACCACCAGGACCCGGCTTCCCTTCATGGACTTCTGCGATTCGTTGAGCGCTTCCGCCGTTCGATTCACCACGTAGGCCGGCATGGCCGTATTAATTTCCCCGGCCAGCTCGATGAACCGCGTGTGCTGGCCGTATTCTCGGGCCTTCCAGGTGAGGTAGAAGGGATCGATTGGAATGCAGTGTCCGCCGAGACCGGGTCCGGGATAAAAGGCCATGAAACCGAATGGTTTCGTCTTGGCCGCGTGAATGACTTCCCAGACGTCAATTCCCATTGCCCCATAAACCAGCTTCAATTCGTTGACCAAGGCGATGTTCACACTACGAAAGATGTTTTCCAGCAGTTTCGTGGCCTCGGCGGCGCGACAGGACGATACCGGAATAATGGTTTTGATCGCGCGCCCATACAGCGCCTTGGCGCGCTCCAGGCAGGCCGGAGTATAGCCGCCGACAACTTTGGGAATGATTTCGACCTTGCTTTGTGCATTGCCCGGGTCTTCCCGTTCCGGTGAAAAGGCCAGATGAAAATCCCTTCCGGCTTTGAGCTTGGACCCCGCTTCAAGCACTTCACGCAAATCTTCATCGGTCGTGCCCGGATACGTCGTGGATTCCAACACCACCAGAATGCCCTTGGTCAGGTGGGGCGCAATGGCCTTGCCGGTTTCCGTGATGAAAGAAATGTCCGGCTCGCGGTTCTTGTTGAGCGGCGTCGGAACGCAAATGATCACCGCTTCAACTTCCTTGATCCGGCTGAAATCGGCGGAAGCGAGGAATGTCTGTGCCTGCACCGCCGCGGAAATGGTTTCGGCCGCGATGTGTTTTATGTAACTGCGGCCGCCATTAAGCGCTTCCACCTTGGCCGGATCAATGTCCAGCCCCAGAACCGTGACTCCGGAGCGCGCGAATTGAAGCGACAATGGAAGCCCGACATAACCCAAACCAACGATTGCTATTTTCATAGATGTTTTCTTTTTTGCGGATTTAGTTGTTTTACAATTTAAGGCTACGGTAATCCGGCGTTTGGAGTTGGAGTTGCCAGCCGGAAAAATAAAATGACCTTTTGTGCCAGCCGGGGAAACCGTTCCAGCGGAACCAGCGTGCACAGGGTTCGCAACGAATAAATGCCCGTCAGCAGCGTCAATGCCACGCCCAGGATGGCGGTCGCGATGTGAGGCAGAAAATACCAGCTCACGAACACGCCTGTGATTCCGGGTGTGAACATCGCCACCAGCCGGAGATTTGCGGCGGACCAGCGAAACCCGGTCAACTGGCGGACAATCAGATAGATGCCGGTCCAATAGACGGCATACAGCGCAAAGAAGGCGATGCCTGCGCCTTTGAGCTCAAAAATCCCAAGGCCGACCCACACCAGCGAAACCGAGAGCACATTGCTGAGCAGTTCGCTGCAGAAATAGAGCTTCCGCTCGCCTTTGGCGACCAGCAGATAAGCCATCGGCCAGCTGCCCACCCGCAACAACATGCCGAGGCAGATCCAGCGGAGGATTTCCACGGCCGGCCCAAAGGCAGCCGCATAAAATAATTGAATGACCAGCGGAGCACATGTGAGCGTGGCCAGCACGCCCGGACCGGCAAAGAGCAGTCCCACCTCCACCTGTTCGTTCACCAGCCGGTTGCATTCCGGGTTGTTTTTGGCCACAGCCGTCAGCCGTGGATAAAAATCCGTTCCCATAGCCCCGAGGATGAACCCGACATAGGTCCCACCCAACGTCCAGGCCGATGAATAAAGTCCCGCCCCCTGCAAGCCAAAACGGTGAAGGATGATGACGTTTACCAGATAGGTCGAACCCATCGCCATCAAGCCGCTGGACATAAAGACCACTCCGAGCCTGACCAAACCAGAGGCCTCCTCCCTGACCTGTCGCAAGCTCAACGACACCCGTTTCACCCGGATTTTTCTCGCATAGCACCAGGAAGTCAGAATGCCCATTCCCGCCACACAAACCAGGGAAGGCACGACGCCCTTTTGCGCAGCGCCTTGCCGGTAAAAATAATAGATGATGAGAATGCTGAACCCGGTTCCATAAAGCGCTCCCAACACGCTCATCCGCGCCAAATCGCCAATCCGGCGCATGCCCTGGACCAGGGCAGTTTGCCCAAAGGAAACGTCTCCAAAAAAAACAGCGAGCGACAACAGCGCCACCGCCCCGATGTGCTGGGCGTCGCCAAATGTCAACCATGAAACCGGCTTGCTCAGGAGCAGCAGCAGCAACGCCCCCAGAGTGCCGGAACATAGCGCCACCCGCCTCAGTGTCGTCACCGTCCGCGCGATCCGCTCTTCATCGCCCGTTCCTACTGCCTCGGCAATCTGCCGCACCCCGCTGCTGTTGATGCCCAGACCGGCAATGCTCGACGTCAATTGGGTTATCAAGGTGTAAACGTTCATCAACCCATAGCCGGAGGGACCGAGAATCACGGCCAATACCTTGGTGCGGACGGCACCCAGACCAAGGTTCACCATTGAGGAACCGCCGATCAACACCGAGGACTTCAAAATTTGTCCGTACGTTTTTCCCATGGCACTCGGTTCAGGTAAGTTCTTTATAGTGCGGATTAAAGCGCCTGGATGGCGTCCCTTGTCTCTTTTATCACGATGTCGGCTTGCGATAATGGAAGATGAGGGCCAATGGGCAGGCTCAATACCGAGTTGGCCAGTTCGGTTGCGATCGGAAAATCATGAGGCTGCCAGTTCCCGTCCGCATAAGCTCCGGACAAATGCGGTGGCACGGGATAATGGATCAAGGTTCCAATGCCCGCTGCCGTCAGCTTTTGTTGCAGCGTATCCCGCCGGGCATGCCGCACCACGAACAGGTGCCAGACCGGTTCCGTTCCCGGCAGCGCCCGGGGCACCGTCAAATCTTTCGTGGCGGCCAATTCAGCCAGATAATGCGCCGCCACCGCCCGACGCCGGCCATTCCATTCGTCGAGTTTTTTTAATTTGACGCGCAAAAGTGCGGCCTGCAATTCATCCAGACGTGAATTGTAACCCTTTTCCTCATTGTAATATTTTTTCTTCGATCCGTAATTGCGCAATATGCGCACACGCTCCGCAAGCCCGGGATCATTGGTTGTCACCGCCCCACCGTCACCATAGGCCCCAAGGTTTTTGCCCGGATAAAAACTGTTGCCCGCGGCGTCGCCCAGGGAACCGGTCCGGCGGCCCTTGTATCGGGCACCCTGCGCCTGGGCATTGTCCTCAATGACCTTCAATCCGTGCTCGCGGGCAATTTTTAGAATCGGATCCATGTCTGCCGGCTGGCCGTATAGATGAACCGGCATGATGGCCTTTGTCCTTGTCGTGATGGCGGCCTTAATCTTTTCAGGATTGATGTTAAACGTCCCAAGATCCGGTTCAACGGGCACCGGCTTGGCCCCGGCGTAAGACACCGCCAGCCAGCTGGCAATGTAGGTATTTGAGGGAACGATGACTTCGTCCCCCGGCCCGACATTCCATGCCCTCAGGACCAGGTGCAACGCTTCGAGCCCATTGCCCACTCCTACGCAGAATTTGACCCCGCAATAATCGGCGAATTCCTGTTCGAAGGCTTCCACCTCGCGCCCGAGGATATACCAGGCCGAACGCATAAAGCGGAAATACGCTTCATCGAGTTCCGGCTTAAGCTCCTCGTAAGGAGCCGTAAAATCAAGAAACGGCACCTTCACGCGCTCACGCCTCCCACCACGCGAAGAAACTCGCGATATTCCCGGAAATAATCCTGCTCGTCGTATGATTCCGAAGCGAGCGCCAGACAGACGGAGCCGGAGGAAAAATTGTCTATTTCACGCCAGATCATCGGCGGCAGATACAATCCATAGTAGGAACGGTTCAAATGAAACCGTTGCTTGTCCTTGCCATCGTACACCACCACGTCAAAGCTTCCGGACATGGCGATCAGAAATTGATGGCATTTCTTCAGAGCGTGCCCGGCACGATCGGCGCCGCCCGGCACATCGTAAAGATAAAATACGCGCTGAACTGCAAAGGGAATATGCCGGTTGTTTTCAATGAAGGTCAGGTTGCCGCGCGGATCAGCGATTTTTGGCAGTTCGATAATTTTGCAATCGGTCAAAGACATGGTTGGATAAGGATTAATTTGTTATCTGCGGTTACTGGTGTTCCTGCTTGCTTTGCAATACGGCCTCAAGCTTTGCGTGATTCTCCGTGGCAATCTCATAAAAGTCATGCGAATTTCCCGGATTGCTGCTGTTCCCACTCCCGTATGTGTTTCTCGGCAAATTGAGCCAGGGGCAATAAACGCTGGCGGGCTTTGAGCCAGTCGGCCGGTGTGAGCAGAAAATGCACCAGGTCCACAGACTGGCCGTCGATGATCTGGGCGGATCGCAGGATGCCAACCTCCTTGAATCCCGACTTTCGATGGAGAGAATGCACTGGAAGATTCGTTGACACCGAGTTGCTTCGCAATTCACTCAATCCCAGTTCGTTGAAGGCCAGATCCGTCACCAGCAAGGCGGCCGGCACCCCCGCCATTACTTCCGGACGAATAATATGCCGTCCCTTTTCCGCACTGGTTCCCTGAACGTCATAAATACCATGCGTTCCCAGCGGAATCCCGCCGAGCGTCTCGACGATGAAGTAGTAATCACCTTCCCGGTCAAAATATTTTTTTAACCAGGCTTCCTGGCTGGCCACATCGACCGCGGAATCGCCCACCCGGCCCCGAACATAGTCCAGGTTGCGGAGCCAGACGATGAACTTCGCGTCATTCAAGCGAACCGGACGAATCCGCACGCCAAATCCTTCTGCCTTTAACGAGTGGTTCATGTTCCTTCAGCCGCGCAAATACCGCTGCGTTCGATTCCCATCGTAAAAATAAAATATGCCGCCATGTTTCAATCCTCAGAGCCGGATCACCGCCTCCTGCCCATAAAAAAATACCAATTTTTCAACCCCAACGATTCGAATCGCGATTTCTTTGACTTTTTCAATCAAGGTAATGCCGAGTCCCAAACCGCCATGCCGTCCCTGCAGCCCGTAGTCCGGATGCACCGCCACATGCATGATGGCCACGTCGGTAGGACAGGTCCGAAGAAACACCACTACCCCAACCGGATCGTGGCTGCGGCGATCCCGATCGTAGGCAAAAAGTGTCTGTGCTTCATGATCCCCGACCCGTACGGAAAGGCTGTCATTCGATTCCTCGATCCGGGGATGACCGAATTTATCCAGCGAGTTGACGATTCCCGCCCGGGCCCGGTATTGGCGGGGATTGAAGAACAGCATTTCTTCCAGTGCCGGACGGCAGTCCTTCAAGACTCTCGACGAGAAAATAAGATTCACGCAATAAGAACTTCAAGGTGTGGACCGTTAGCTGCCTTTGGGATTGTTTCCAACCGCTTCAGGCACACGCGGAGGCGAAAACACGGTCCGTCCGCCGTCCACCACAATCTCCTGTCCGGTGATCCAGCGGGCCCGGTCGGACGTCAGGAATTCCACGGCATCAGCCACATCCTCCGGACGTCCCAGGCCCAACGGATGCGTGGCCTTCACGGATGCCACAAACTCGGGGTTTGCGAAATGATCGGTGTTCATCTCCGTTCCAATGATGCCGGGCAGAACGGAATTGACGCGGACTGCCGGGGCCAGTTCCACCGCCAGGGAAAGAGACAACGAATTTACCGCGCCCTTGCTGGCCGCATAAACGTAATAACCTTTCGAACCCACCCGGGTAACAATGCTGGAGATGAAGGTAATGCTTCGCAGCGCGCCCTTGTTCACCGGTTTTTGCGTCAATGGCCGGATGATTTCCATGGCCGAGAACAAATTTACATTGAATAGGCGGATGACGAAGGCCATCTCGTTGGCTCGAATGAATTGAATCCCCAGAACGCCGGCCGAGTGAATAAAATGGTCAACCTCGATATTTTTTCCGCTCAACAGTGAGGACAATTCCTCGCCGACGTTCTCCACATAACTCAAATCGCGCACCCACAAAAGATGCCGGGATGGCCCTTCGCAGGCATTTCGGACAGCTTCCAATTTTTCGGCATTGCGTCCGACCAAGATGAGCCTCCGGGACGGGGCAAGCCTTTGGGCAATGCACCGGCCAAAACCGGATGAAGCCCCTGTGATCAGTGTGTAAGTTTCTCCCATGGCAGGGTTATTTGCTGGCGCATCGGCCACCGTCCACGACCAGTTCCTGTCCGGTCACCCACCGGGCCCGGTCTGAGGCCAGAAACTCGACCGCGTCCGCCACGTCCTCCGGCCGCCCAAAACCCAGCGGATGGGTCGCCCGCATGGACGCCGCAAAATCAGGCTTGGCGAAATGCTCCTGGTTCATCTCCGTTTCAATGATGCTCGGCAAAACCGCGTTCACCCGGACGGACGGGGCCAGCTCCACCGCCAGTGAAAGACACATCGCATTCAATGCACCCTTGCTCGCGGCGTAGGCGTGATAACCCTTGGCACCCAGCCGGCTGTTGATGCTGGAAATAAAGGTAATGCTCCGCAATGCGCCCTTGTTCACCCTTTTTTGGGTCAGGGGCCGGATGATTTCCATGGCGGAAAAAAGGTTGACGTTGAACATCTGGGTGACAAATGCCATCTCGTTGGCGCGCGCAAACTGAATGCCGAAAACACCAGCGGAGTGGATAAAATGATCGACCCCAATGTCGTTGGCTGCCAGCAGGGACGCCAGTTCCTCGCCTACCCCGGCCAACCGGCTCAAATCCCGTGTCCACAAAAGATGCCGCTCCGGAAATTCACAGTTGCTCCTCACGTGCTCCAACTTGTCCGCATTAATGTCGGCCAGCACAAGCCTTCGGGACGGCGCCAGTTTCTGCGCAATGCTCCGACCAAAGCCGGATGAAGCACCAGTGATCAATGTACAGGTTTCGTCCATGCGTCCAAGTCACGCTCGCTCGTAATCGACAACTTTGCAGACATCCAGCGGCCCCACATTCATGACCGTGGCAATCCAGGCCAAGCCGACCCCAAAAGCGGAAAAGCAAACCCGCTGGCTTTCCCGCTGAAGCTGTTCGCCGCAATTATAAGTCATGTTCATCGGGATGGTTACCGAACTGCAGTTGCCGAACAGGCTTACGATATTGTTCGGGAGCTTGGCCTGTGAAATCTTCAACTTGTCCGCCATCTGCTTCAGGATGAAGGGATTTGGTTGATGGAACAGGAAGTAATTGATGGACTCCCGCGTATCACCGGAAAAAGCAAGGATTTCGTCGATGTGAGGCGGAACATCCCCCATCGTGAAATTAAAAATCGCGGCGCCATCCATGTGAATGTGCTCTTCGTTGATCAGCATTCCTTCCTCCACCTCGTGCAATTTCAAGGTCTCAGGCGTGGAAGGATTTCGATAGGCACCCGCCGGGATCATGATCGCCTTGTGACGCGAACCGTCGTTCTTCACATCCATGTATATGGGGTTTTCCGCCTCGCAACGCTCGATAACGGTCACCGAGCCGGCGTCACCGGTCAATGGATAAGACACACGATTGCACTGGTTCATCTGTTTGCTGCAAGTATCGCCGTTCAAAAGGATCACCTTGGGCAGCGCCGATATTTCCAGCAGGAGAAATGCCTGCATTAATCCAAGGAGAAAACCCGTGCAACCTTGATTGATGTCGAGGCAAATCACATCGTGGCTCAGACCGAGCCGGCCATGGATCACGTTGCTGGTGGGCGGCATAAAATAGTCCGGAGTCTGGGAAACAAACACCAGAGCGCCAATCTCCTCCTTTTTCAACGTCCCCTCATCGAGCAGCCGTTGCAGGCCATACAGGCAAAGATCGGAAGCGCACACATCCGGCGGCGCAATGCGGTGCCGGTCGAGGCTCATCATTTTTTTGAACCGTTTGGCCTTGTCCTCGGTAAGTTTGACCAGGGGGTATTCGTCATCAAAACGATATTCCTCCTTGGGTACCACCGAGATGACCGCGCTAACCTTCTTGTTTTTAAAGATGCATTTCATCGTGTGACTCCCGGACAAAGAATTGGCGGTTCCATTCCGCCAACCCTACTTCTTCTTTGATTCCACCAACTTTGCCAGGTCTTCGGCGGTGACCACCGAACGGATCTCGTCAGCCTTGATGGACGCCCCGTAGGTGGAGTCGGCCATTGCCAGCACCGAAAGGACCGCAAGGGAATCCCAGGCTTCAAAGTCCTTGAGAACGTTCTCCGCCTTGACCTCCTCGATATCGAGGATTTTTGCCAGTTGTTCGTAGAATTTTATTTTATCCATGGGTTTTCCTTATTTTACTTGTATTCAATAATGGTATTGAAATTTACGTTGCCCAGACTGATTAGCATTGCGCTCCAAGTCAAGCCCGCCCCAAAACCGGCCAGGCAAACCTGCAGATTTTCATGAAGCAGCCGTTCCCGCAGGTTGAAGGTGATGGCGGTTGGAATGGTGGCGCCACTGCTGTTTCCAAAATGCTCCACCACATTGTTTGGCATCCGGTCGTGCGGAATTTTCATTTTATCCGCCAGTTTCTCCAGCATGAAACGGTTCGGCTGATGGCAGAAAAAATAATCCACCGAGTCCTTGGAAACACCGGCCCGCGCCAGCAGGCCCTCAATCAAAGGCGGCACCTCCACCTGGACGAAATTGAAGATCGCGGCGCCATCCATGAAAAGGTGGTCCTTGGCCCGGAGATTATTGTCGCCCACCTCTTCCAGCATCGCCGTGTCGGACGTGGACGGCATGCGCATTCCGCCCGCCGGAATGATCAATGCCTCGGCGCGCGAACCATCCATTTTGAGGGTGGCATGAATCACCGAATCCTGAACGTCGCGCTCCAATATGGTGATCGATGCCGCATCGCCTATCAGGGGATTAATATTTCGGTCCTTGGGCGATGCCTTGCGGCTGAGAACATCAGCATTAATGAGAACTACCTTGCGAATTTCCTCCTGTTCCAGCAACAAGAACGCCTGAATCAATCCAATCACAAAACCAGCGCAACCCTGGCTGATGTCGAGGCAAAACACATCCGGCTTCAACCCGAGACGCCCCTGGATAATATTGCTGGTCGGCGGCATGAAATGATCCGGTGACTGTGTCACCAGGAACAACGCATCAATTTCGTCCGGCTTCAACAGGCCCTGATCAAAAAGGTGCTGCACGCCAAAAACCGCCAGATCGGACACACAGACGCCGGGTTCGACCAGGCGGCGCTTGTCATATCCCATCACTTCTTTGAGTTTCAGCGAGCGGGCTTCAGGGAAATTGAAATTCTTCATTTCCTCGGTGAAAGACCGTTCGTTGGCGGGCACCACCGTCAGCAGACCCGATATGCGCTTGCGATGGAAGACAAAGTTCATGGTTTGGCCCCGGACTTGCGCAAAAGTTCTTCGATTGTTTGCAGGCTCTGAAAATTTTCCGGCACGATATCCGTGCCCGGGATTGAAATGCCGTAATTTTTGTCCAATGCGGCAACCAGCGTCACCATGTCAAAGGAGTCGAGCATGCCGTCGTTGATGAAGTCATGAGAGGCCGTGAAATCAAATTCAGGGCGGATTTCTTTGAGAATTTCGACAATGGTTTTCATGATCGGATCATTTTATTTGCCAGTACGAGGTCAATCAAACCATCCGGAGCATATCCATAGTGACGATATTTCTGGATTGCATTTTCGTTGTTGGCGTTTACCCAGAGGGTGAACCGCCGGACGGCCTTTTGGGTTTTGAGATAACACTGCATCAATGCCGAGCCTATTTTAAGGGACCGAAATTGTTCTGCCACTGTCCAAAATCGGACGGTGGAGGCCAATCCTTGGGTTTCGAAGAAAAGCAGCCCCGCCAGCATATTGTCGCGCCTGGCCACCAGTATCTGACGGCCATCAACTGCTGATTCAATTTCGTAAAGCATTGGAATCTGTTCAGCGTAGCGATCAAACGAATTTTCCAGCAACCCCAAAACGGCCCGGTTGTCCGCCTTTTCTGCAAAGCCTATTTGCGCATCGCCAGAAGCGGCTTCAGGCTGGCCAATCCTGGCCATCCGTTGAAGTTGGGCGTATGGCTGAAAACCGGCAGGCGCCAATACTGGCAACAAACCGGTTACGGCGGCTTCATTCCCAACCAGATCGGTCACGATGCGCTCCATTTTTATCTTTGATGAAATTGCAATATACTGTTGCAGCTTCATTGCGTCTGCGGCACAAAAATAAAAATGTAAAAAATTACGGTCTTTTCTGAAAAAGAACGCCGCCCCATCATGCAGCTCCATTTCCATCTCGTCGTGATCAATCCAGTTCTGCAATTTCGATTCCACCGGGAAGAAATTCGTGCAATAGGCTGTCGCGCCGGCTTTCGCTTTCTGGACGGCCTCAAAAACCTGGCCCGCGGTCTGAATCGGACTCATCGGGTCAATTCACGCTGGCAACCAGTTTTGCGCGGTCAATTTTCCCATTCGGATTGCGCGGCATGAGTTCCATCCAGTTGAACACGGTCGGCAGCATGTATTTCGGCAATGCGCCAGCGAGCCGTTCACGGATGAATGCCGGCGTCAGTTCCTTGTCGCATTCGTAGAACAGTGCGATTTCCTTTTGGTTTTGGTTGTAAACCACGCAACAGTTGCGGATCCCGTCCACCTGCAGCACGGCGTGCTCGATCTCGCCGAGTTCAATCCGGTAGCCAAGATGCTTGATCTGAAAATCTTTCCGGCCCAAAAACATGACTTCGCCGCGTGTGTTCCAAAAGCCGGAATCGCCGGTCCGGTAGATCAATTCCGGATAATGCGGGTTGACCGGATTGGGAACGAAGCCTTTGGCCGTTCTTTCGGTGTTGTTGTAATAACCGAGCGCCAGCGAACTGCCACGAACGCAAATTTCACCCGGTTCGTCCACCTTCGCGAGCTGGTTTTGGTCGTTTAAAATCAGGATCTCCGTATTGCGCATCGGGAAGCCGACCGGCAATTTTTCATCGTCGGCAAACTCCCGGTTCACGATGAAATAGGTGCAGGCCACGGTGATTTCGATCGGTCCGTAGAGATTGACAAACATTGCCCCGGGTAGGTGCCGGCGCCAGTAGTTCAGGTGTTTGGTCGGAAAAACTTCGCCGATGAAAAACACCTTCCGGATCCGTTCCAGCCTGGCCGTGGTGAGCAGATCCTGGTTGGCAATGTTTACCATGATCGTCGGGACCCAAAAAATGAAATTAATGGGATGGTCCGCCAAAAATGCGACCAGCTTGACCGGAAATGCTGCGCACTGATCCGGGACGACCACCCAGGTGGCGCCTTTGGCGATCATCATGCAGAATTCAAGAGTGTAGGCATCGAAATAGATTGGAGCCAGGCTGCCCATGATCTCGCTGCCATCCAGGTCAAGGCGTTCAAACGCCCAATCTGCAAAGTCGATGGTGTTGCGATGGTTCAGTGCCACACCCTTGGGAATGCCGGTTGACCCGGAAGTATGGATGATGCAGTAGGGATCCGTATCAATGATTGAATCAAGACGCGTGAGCAGGACGTCGTTGTCATAAAACGATTCCTCCACCATGGCCTCTTCCACGAATAGTAATTTGTCCTCGGCGATGCCCAAGGCCCGCAACGCGGCTGCGTGCATGGCGGAGGTGATAATAATGCCGGGAGCCAGGTTGTCCAACATGCCCTTGAGCCGCTGCGGCGGCGATTTGATGTCGAGGTTTGCGTACGCGTTGCCGCTGTAAAGAATGCCGATATCGGCAACAATATTCTGCGCGCTTTTCGGCAGGAACACCGGGACCGGCTGGCGGGTTGCCAGGGTTCGCTTGAGGATCAGCGACGCACAATTCTTGGCAAAGCGTTCAATCTCCTGGAACGTAAACTGGCGGTCGTGTTCCCTGACGGCCACCTTGTCTCTGCTTTTAAGCGCGGCTCCCTTTTCAAAGTACTCAATGACGTTGATTTGCATGTTGGTAAGCGGCAGCAAAAAGTTTTTGCCGCAATTGTTTAAAGCCTCCGTTTGTTCTGACTTACGGTACGAGCATCACCCGGTAGTATCGCTGTGCCGAATTGCTGATCGCATTGGTTGCGGTGACGGAAGATCCGGTCGCGGTGAAATCTGGAACCGTATTGCTCCAGGCAGCATCCGTCAGGTTTTGCAGGTATTGCAGCCGGTAAACGAGATTTGATACGGAACTCCATTTAATCGTGGCGACACCGTTGGAAACCGTGATGGACTGCAGGACTGGCGACGGCGCTGATCCGGTGACAATCACCGTAAAGCTGTTGGTCGCGCTAAGGTGCTGCGAATTTATGGCCCACAAATTGAAGTCTGTGACCACCGTTGTAATGGCATTGGTGCTGGGAGCCTGTCCCGCATTCGGCGTCCAGGAAATCACACCGCTGCTGGCGTCAATGCTCGCCCCCGATGGAGCCGCAATCAGGGAATAGGTCAACGGATTGCCAGGTAGATCTGAATCCGTCGCCGTATTTGTTACCGTCAATGTCGCCAGAACGGCAATTGTCCGGGTACCCTGTCCTGGTAACACCGGAGCGGTGTTCACTTCGTTGACCACCACCGTGAAGCTGTTCGTCGCACTCAACGCCGGTGTACCGTCGTCTGTTACCACCGTGGTGATTGTATTCGTGCTCGGCCCTTGCACCTCCGTCGGCGTCCAAGTGATGATCCCGTTGGCATCAATCGCCACTCCGGAGGGAGGAGCCAGCAATGAGTAACTCAAATTGTTGGCAGGGAAATTCGAATCCAGCCCTGTGTTGGTGACAACCAAGGGCGATTGTTCGTTGACCGCCTGGTTGGTTTGCGCCGGCAAGACTGGTGCGGTGTTCACTGTCCCGGCGGTCACTGTTGCGATGAATGTATTGGTCGCGCTCAAGTTCGGTGTCCCATTGTCCGTCACCACCGTAGTAAACGTGTAATCGCCTGCCGCCTGATTGGGGCTGGTTGTCCAGGTGATAACACCATTGTTGTCAATCAGCGCTCCGGTCGGCTTCACCAGCAGGGTGTAAGTCAAAATGTTTGTTGGAATGTCCGAATCTGTCGCCGTGTTGGCCACCGTCATCAACGTGTTTTTGCGAACCGTCCGGGTAAATTGTGCGGGCAAAACAGGCGCGGAGTTTACTTCATTCACCGTCACCGTAAAGCTGTTGGTCGCATGCAGGTTCGGCGTTCCATTGTCGGCCACCACCGTGGTAATCGTATAAATGCCCGGACCCTGCGCCTCACTCGGCGTCCATGTGAATACCCCGTTGGTATCTATCAGCGCACCGGCTGGTGGGGCGATTAATTGATATATCAGTACATTGGCCGGAAGATCGCTGTCGCTGGCCGTGTTGGTCACTGTCAAGGTGACCAGTTCGTTGTTTGTACGGTTGTTCTGATTGGGCAGCACCGGCGCCACATTCACCTCATTGACCGTCACCGTGAAGCTGTTCGTCGCGCTCAATGACTTGGCGTTGACCGCCGCCGGGTTGGTGTCCGTCACACTGATCGTCACG
>Ga0265338_10000295_pt1 | contig 89990 bp, 73 predicted proteins | sample 42126metaG_FD_193579 | JGI IMG/M metagenome (GOLD analysis project Ga0265338, IMG submission 193579) | Rhizosphere microbial communities from Carex aquatilis grown in University of Washington, Seatle, WA, United States - 4-21-26 metaG | ecosystem: Host-associated > Plants > Roots > Rhizosphere...
TAGGCGTATGTGAGTAGTCTCATGTCCTTGCCTTTAGAGCGCTCGGAGATATTTATTTTTCAAGCAATCTCAGAAACATGTCATTTGGTCCTCCCCGACGGGTCTACGACCCGTAGGGTCGTGGACGATGCGCTCACTCCGTTCGCTTACCCAGCATGAACGCGCTATTTTCTCGCACTGAGCAATCCATAATTATCTTTCGAGCAGCAGCGGGCAAACGGCTTCTGATGGCTTTTAGACTGAGAGTGATCGGATATAAACTCTTTGCCCGCCGAGTAACTGCGGCCGCGATCATTATGTTCTTCACATTCATTTCCGTAAGTTGAAGAAGATCCGGAACATCCTTGATCTCATGCACCTATAAATGTCATATTGACACTATTGTGATGGACGAAATACTGGAGAGGAACAGGTCAAAATGGAACATGCAAAAACGACACCGCCGTCGCAACAACCGGGCCAAAAAATACTCGTCATCGACGACGATGATGACTATCGCGAGATGATCGTGGAAACTCTTGGGTTCGCGGGTTTCACCGTCAGCGACGCAACAAACGGGCTGGATGGACTGGCGGCGGTGAAACGCGACCATCCGGATCTCGTCCTCTGCGATATTAACATGCCGAAGATGGATGGATATAGCCTGCTTGATGCGTTAAAAAAAGACCCTCAATACGCATCGATACCGTTTATTTTTCTGACCGGCGATTCGACGAGGAGCGATGTACGCCACGGAATGCAGCTCGGCGCTGATGATTACCTGACGAAACCGTTCACATCCCACGAGCTTATCACTGCGATCACGACGCGCTTAACGAGAAAAAAATCTTTGCAGAAATATTATGAGAACCAATTTGAAGATATCAAGACGAGTATCGTGAAGTCGCTCCCCCACGAATTTCGCACCCCTCTGCACGGCATCCTTGGCTATGCTCAATTTTTACAGGAGGAAACCAATCTTCCTCCCGGCGAAGTAAGAACAATCGGCGCAATGATCCATAAATCGGCGCAGCGGCTCTATCATCTCCTGGAGAACCTGATTCTGCTTGGGGAACTCCAGTTTCTTATGAATGATCAAAAAGCGATAGCTGCATTGCGGGACGATGCGGCCACGCCGCTTCGGGAAGCGGTCCGGTCGGCGGCAGAACAGGAAGCGGGCGCTCATAAACGCGCCGGCTCGATCGACATCCAGGTGAGCAATGCTGCCGTTCAAATATCTTCAGCCCATCTCACAAAGATCATTGAAGAGATAACAGACAACGCGTTAAAATTCTCTGAACCCGGAACAAAAGTACGTGTATCAAGCGAGGATCATGACGCCGAGATCTTGATCATCATCAACGATGAGGGGCGCGGAATGTCCCGGGAACAGATCGGCAGGGTCACCGCATTCCAGCAATTTGAACGGCATCATTATGAGCAGCAGGGAGCGGGACTTGGGTTGGTGATTGCAAAAACGCTGACGGAGATCTACGGCGGGAGTCTTACGATTGAGAGCATGGAAAAAGGGGGAACAACCGTTACGATAAGGTTATTGAAAGCGCCGATTATTTAGATGAAATTCCTGAAACACAAAGGACGAAGACCGAAACGGCCTTCGTCCTTTTTATTTGAAAGCATAAAGAGCGGCGTGCTAATGATCGCCTGTCGCCAAATCTGATACGAATTTTGTTCCCTCGATTGAAAATGTTGCATCACCTCCGCCGAGCACGATAGTGAACTGTTCATTGATTGTATATGACAGCTTACCGGGAGGAGTAACCGTTGCAGTGTAAGTCACGTGGATTGTCCCGGTTGTCCCTGCTGATCGTGCAACTCTCGGGCCTTTGGGCCCCCTGACATTTTCAAATGCAAGGGTAATTGTGCGAACCAGCACCCTCCCCTTACGAGCAAGCGTCTTTATTGTGTCAATACCCGACCACATGTACGTCCCGTTGATCGTTACCGTGTCCGTGTTCGTATTCGAGATGGTCCAGTCGCTGCTGATTGAGAGCAGGTGATGGACTAATCGCGGAGTCCAAAAATAACCATAACCGCCAAGCAGTTTATGCCTGATCGTATCGGCAACCAGGTTGTTGGTCTTCCGATACTCCTGAGCGTGTCCATCCAGACGGTATTGGACCCAATAGTCTCGCGTCCAATAACCATAATAGGCTGGGTAGAACAACGAATCCCCTTTTATGACGAGTTTGGTCCAAGACATTGTAGAGGAGTCGTAAACCGCTCCAGCGATTGAATCATTATCCGTTTTCCATAACGCATTGCTGTTCGTCGCGCTGCCGCTTACGGCCGCACCACCGGCGATTTCGAAAGCATCATTCACCTGGTCCATCGCACCGCCGTTGTTGCTTGCAAGTGCGTCAGAGGTAGCATCGCCGGCGTCAGCGATATCAGCAGCAGATACCGTGACCGTCTCCTGATTCTGGGAAGGACCGGTATCATTTTTCTTGCATCCCGCAACAAAGACAGCCGCTGTTGTGAGCGCGCCTAAAATAAAAATTGTAAACTTTCTCCTCATCACAGAATCATTCGTTCGCATTCGCTTCTCCCAATCTATGAATGTTTGATGAATCGTGAAGGCACAGTTCTTCGTGGTGTCTTAATAAATCGCAATAACGATGCCAGTGATTTTTCCACTTTTATAGCAGTAATAACGGCTTTTTAGAGTTTTCAATACGCAGAATTTGCGTAGTGCATGCAATAAGTGCGTTCTCTGATTTTCCTGCTTTTCTTCCTCCTTGATTGTCCGGCCGATTACCGGTACATTCTCGCACCTGCGTGTACAGAGGAACGGGCAAGAATCAATATCCAGCCTACCCCGCGAATTGAGGAAGAATGATGATCGCCGAATCATGTGAATATTCTCTTCCGCCATTCATGAAATCCTATTGACAACTCTTTGACATTGTTTCTCCGAGCGCTGCAGATATTCTCATCAATAACGCTCGATAAGAAAAAGCAGGGAACCAGTGATCCACGCTGCTCAACACTCCGCACAGTTTGTCCCCAGAATCTCGATTCAAGATTGCATCAATATGACCGTAAATGGTCTTTTCATTTTTCTTTTGCTCTCACGCTCCTCTCTTGCCGATGAGGTCTATTTGAAGAGCGGCTTTGTCTACAGGAATGTCCGTGTCAGCGATACATCCGGAACAGTTGTCAGCTTTTTGTGGGACACGATCAGGGTCAGAATACCGCTTCGATTGATCAACAAAATTGAAATTGAAGAATATTCCTCTGGCGAAAAACCCGCGTATGAGCTGTATTCCCAAATGATGAACGACGATTTTGCGTCGGCGAGATCGGAACAGTCAACCAACCGGTTGGAGAGTGACAGGCGCTCAAAAAGAGGCGTTCAAATGTCGATCGCGACGCGGGGCGGTGAGCTTCACGCCGGACAATTTTTATACGCGACAGACAGCTTGCTTCTCCTGTGGCAGGGCACACAGCCGTTCAACGATACAAGCGTTAGAACTTGGACGCTTGTACTTCAAGCCCCGGACATTTCCCGGATTACTATTATAAGAGATGGTAATTTCTGGTCGGGGTTCGGAACCGGAGCATTGATCGGCGGCAGTGTGGGTGTTGTCGTTGGGCTGGCGAGCGGGAACGATCCGCCGGGAATACTCAGCCTGACCGCCGGTCAAAAGGCGCTCTTGCTCGGCGTGGGTCTCGCAACACCGTTCGGGCTGTTCGGAGGGATTTTCGGCGCCATCCAGGGAGTCGACGACGATTTTTCGGTTGAGGGAAATTCGGAAACCTACAAAGCGATCGTGCAAAAAATGAAGAATGAGGCAATATTTCCTTCGCTCCCGCCGCCGCAGTTGCAGGATTTGGTGGACGAAAAATACAGGGAACCGCACCACGCTCTTCCCAATCGCACTGCCGACACCGACATGACCTACTCCCCTCCATCGCCAGCGAAGCTGCATATTGCCCTGGCCGGCGGGTGGATGGCATCACACATCAACGGCGATATGGTGAATGCGTTCAACGTGTCGGGGTTCGGCGGTTCTACCGGGGGATTTTTCGGACCGGTAGATTATCCCGTCAATAATAGCTCCACGTTCACGTGGAGTCTCGGCGCGGAATACGATCTGACCTCCCAATTCCGAATCGGCCTGGAAAGGGTCAGCATTTCCGAACAGCAGGTAGTGGGGAAAGATGATGAGGTTGAACATGCCCGCGCCGTCTCGGTAAACCTCTTTGCCGATTACGTGATAGTCCCGGTCGACAAGCTGCTCCTCTCGCGGTACGAGTTAGCAGTAGGTGCGGGAGTAAGCTATAACTGGTTAACCGTCAACGGGAGCGTTTCATCATATGTTGGGTCGGCATATATCCAAAATCCGAGCACGTTCATGTTCGAGAAAAGAGCAATTGGGGCGGCGTTGAGAATGAGTCTTGAATACTATATTACAAAACATTTTTCCGTTCAGGGCAAATTTGAACAGAGCTTCGTGCCGTCTCTCAGCGTCCCGCCGATAGCGTACGTGAATCCATACGACAAAAGATTGAAGAATCTTGCGGGTCATTCTGTCGATTTCTCAGGATCAGATTTTTCCATTGGGCTGCGTATTCACTTGTGATTCGATAGGTCGGGTGTAATGTCATCGGATATCACGCCGCGTCGGATTTCTACGGGGACACCTCGGATTGATAGCAATTTCGGCTTGTACGCGCATTCCACCTAATTTCGGTTTGTCGGACGAAGAACGTAAGATACTTTCCCAAACCAAGATAATTGCCCCGGAACCGCCTATATCGATATCAATCCGCAGAATAGTGCTAGAGTCCCGCTCTCGTTCAGCATTCGACTCCAAATCCTTTCTATCGGTGGAAAATCTCCTTCCGATTGCTCTACGGCACTGTTTTGATTCACTTCAATATTGTATATTAAACCAGATTTTGTGGGAGTGAATTCTCCTAATGAATTTCCACGAGGACCGACAGAAATTTGTTAAGTCATTGGGATCTGCGCTCAGTATCAGAGGCTGAACACCAACACTTCGCGGAAAGCAAGGGACGAATACCGCGCAGTCGCACACTTTAAACCCCAACATTATTGAGAAACCTCTCAATTGATAATACTGCATCAAAGGCCAGCGTCTGAAACTCCTGATCAACCATACAGGGAAGAGGCTGAGTTACCTTGATTATTGATATGAGAAAAACATCTCGCCTATATCGCACTATCATCCATTATTGCATGCGCTGCTCAAACTCGTGAGTCAGGACAAACACATATCGTTTTTTCGGATGCGTTTGACTTCGTTCTTGCTCACGACGCTGCTCATTGTGGTACTGGGGAGAACCGCCGTCTCGCAAAGTACATTCAGCGGCACGGGCAACTGGAGCACTCCTGGAAATTGGAGCGCCGGGGTGCCCACCAGTGCGGTCGCTGCGACGATCGCCTCGGGTGCGAACTGTACCGTCGACGTAGCAGCTCAATGCGCTTCGCTTACTTTTGCAGCAATCAATGCAAGTAGCGTCGTGACAATAAGCGGAGCGAATTCGATAACCATTACAGGTGCGATCACTATGCCTAGGCCGGCCGCTGGTCTTACCGGCACCGTGAACATAAACGCCGGAAGCATCAGCTGCGCCTCCATCGCACTTTCCGCTACCACTACTCCGAGGAATGATGTTATCAATATTACAACAGGGACTCTTACTGTTTCGGGTAATATTACTTCTTCGGGAGCAGGCAGTCAGCTCATATTTTCAGGGGCAGGAACTTTGAACGCCGGCGGCACTTTCATGAGCGGTACCACCGGGACCTTTACCTGCTCGACGAGCACGGTTAATTTTAACGGTGCGGCTCAGGCGATAGCTCCATTTGCGTATACCTTTAACAACGTTACGCTTTCCGGAAGCGGCGCAAAGACTCTGACCAACGCTACGATTGGAGGCAATCTGGTGTTAACCAGCGGGTCAACCGTAACCGTAACGACCGCAGCCGCCCTTGCGGTCGGCGGGAGTCTTACTGTTGGTGACGGCACCACCCTTACCGCCGGCGCATTTGCATTGACCGTTACAGGCACGACGACGGTCGGCAGCGGGGTCGGATCAACCGCGACGTTGACAACAAATTCAGCCACCGGAACAAAAACTTTCACCGGCGCTGTCACTATTAATAGCAACGGAGTATTATCAGAGACCGCTGCTGCCACGCTTTCATTTGGGTCGGATGTTACCATCAATGGAACGTTAACTGAATCCGGGGCAGCCACGGTCGGTATCGCCGGAAATCTCATGAATAATGGAACATACACTGCCAGCACCGGAGTCCATACATTTAGCGGTGCGGCGAAAACATTCAGCGGATCATCGACCAACTCTATACCGAGAGTAACAGTTAGCGGCTCGTACACAAATAATGGAACGTTGACAATCGGTACGGCTTTAGCAGGCGCCGGGTCATTGGCAAACGCTTCAACGTGTACGCTCAACATTGGAGGAAGTTGTTCAATAACCACCTTTACAAATAGTGGAACGACAACCGTCAGCGGCGCCGGAAATATCTCCACCGCTGTTGCGAATTTCACCAACGCAGACACGCTTAACCTCGGCGGATCGGGAACTATTACTGGTATTACCAACAACGGAATAGTAAACCTTACTACGTCAGGCACAATCACCAGTTTTAATAATGCTACCGCCGCGAGCATACTGAACATCAGCGACCTTGCTGTGCCTACGTTTACAACGCTTACCGTCAGCACTGCTGGAAACACCGTTAATTATAGCGGCGCCGGTGCTCAAACGGTAAAAGTAGTAGCATACAGCAATCTTATTTTAAGCGGCAGCGGCGCCAAGACGTTTGCAGTCACAACTGTAAACAATAATCTGACATTAAGCGGCACTGCTACAGCAACGACAGGAGCCGCACTTACGATTGGCGGTGCTCTTACTGTCGGAACAGGGACAACATTTGCGACCGGCGCCACCAATACCTGGACTTTGGGCGTGACAGGCACGACGTCAGTGACAGGAACCTTGAACCTCGCTAATACGGGGACAAAGACTTTTACCGGCGATGTCACAATTAATGCCGGCGGTACTTGGAATGAGACCGGCGCAGCAGCTTATAGTATTGCCGGTAATTTTACGAACAATGCAACAGCTTTTACTGCCAACACCGGGGTGCACACGTTCAGCGGTGCAGCAAAAACGTTCAGCGGCTCAACGACCACTTCGATACCAAGCGTCACGGTGAGCGGTTCGTACACAAACAACGGAATCTTGACAGTCAGTACGGCGTTAGCCGGCGCTGGGTCTCTGGCAAACTCCGCGAACAACACACTCAACATTGGGGGAAATTGTTCAATTACCACCTTTGCAAATGGTGGAACGACAACCGTCAGCGGTGTCGGCATCATATCCACCGCTGTTGCGAATTTCACCAACACCGACACACTTAATCTTAATGGGTCGGGTGCGATTACTGGTATCACCAACAACGCCGCCGGGATCGTTAATCTTACGACATCAGGGACGATCACAAGTTTTAATAACGCAACCTCGACAAGCACGCTTAATATCAGCGACCTTGCCGTACCGACGTTTACAACGCTTACGGTCACCACCGTTGGAAACACGGTCAACTACAAAGGAGCCGGCGCGCAGACTGTAAAAGCAGTTGCATACAGCAATCTTACACTAAGCGGAAGCGGCGCAAAAACCACAACCGGCGTGACAGTGAACAAGATCCTCAATATGGCAGGAACTGCAACGGCCTCAGTTGCTCCAACGTACGGAGCATCGGCTACTTTGCAATACGACCAGACTGCAACCGCGGGACCAGAGTGGATTACGCCCTTCCTCGCAACGGGAGGAGTCGTAATAAACAGCGGCACTGTGACGTTAAGCGCTCCCAAAGTACTTGGCAACAATACAAGCGTTCCTTTAAACATCATTAGCGGGGCGACACTAACACCCGGAACCAACCTTTTGACTTTCGACGGTGATTTTATAAATGCGGGCACATTGACAAGCGGCTCGGGGGGAGTTACAATTACCGGAACAGTCGCAGCGCAAAGTATTGACGGATTTACTACGACGGGTGCGGTGTCGATGACGAAGACAGCGGGCACAGCTACACTCACAGACAATGTCAATGGAGGTGCGTTCACACTCAATGGATCGGGAGGAACTCTTGATCTGGGAGCCGGATTCACGCATACGTTTACCGGTGCCTGGACATTTTCCAACGGAACGCTCCTCGGCAACTCCAGCACATTGAATATCGGCGGAGCCACATCATACACCGCAGGAACGTTCACACCGGGGACGAGCACTGTCAACTACAACGGAACCGGCGCACAGACGATTCTCGCATTCAATTATTATAATCTAACCGTCAGCGGAGTGAGGACGAACAACGTCACGCTGGCAAGTACAGGAACGATCGGCATTGCTAATACTTTCAACCCGTCAGCAACGTTCACCAGCGGTGCATTTGTCAATACCGGCAGCACCGTAGATTACAACGGAACAGGCGCTCAGTCCATTGTTGCATTCAACTATAACAATCTTACGATCAGCCAGGCGAGAACGTCAAACAACGTAACCCTTGCAACCTCCGGGACTATCGGCATCGCCGGCACTTTCAATCCTTCAGCAACCTTCACCGGCGGTGCATTTGACAACACCGGCAGCACCATCGACTACAACGGAACTGGTGCGCAAATGATTGTCGCTTTCAGCTATAATAATCTTACCGTCAGCCAGGCGAGAACGTCAAACAACGTAACGCTCGCTAATTCAGGAACGATCGATATCGCCGGGACCTTCAATCCCTCTGCAACATTTACCGGCGGTTCGTTTGTCAATACCGGCAGCACCGTCGAGTACGATGGATCCGGTTCGCAAAACATTCCCGCCTTCACCTACAACAATCTAACCTTGACCAATGGGGGTGCGACGGCAAAAAACTTTGCAGGGACTGACAGCGTAACGGGAGATCTCCTGATCAATGCGAGCGCAACGGGAGCCGGAGGTTCAGCAACGATTGCCCTTTTTGGAAACTGGACGAACAGCGGAACATTTTCAGCGGGAACATCCACCGTCGTTCTGGGAAACAGCGCAGCGGTGTCAATAACCGGCGCAACAACATTCAATTCGTTAACGGTAAACAAACTGGCCTCAACAACTGTTGTCACGCTCAACCATAGCATTGGAGTCGGAACGTTGACCATGACTCAAGGAACGATGCAGACGGGCGCGAACTCCGTAACAATAACATCAGCGAGGTCGGGTAACGGCCTGATACTCGGAACAGTCACGCAAACTCTGACTTTTTCTCTCTCCACGCCATACGCATTTGAAGGACCCAACACTCTTATCACTTTCACCGGCGGGTCGCTTCCTACATCCGTCACCATTACCGTCCTTGCCCAAACAACGCCTTCAAGCCCAACGATGATCCCCGTGGATAGATCCATCTCCATATCCAGCACCGGGGGAAGTTTCACCGCCACACTTCGGCTTCATTACGAAAACAGCGAGACGAACAGCCTAAATGAAACGCTCTTAAAGCTCTGGATGGACTCCAGCGGCACATGGGTGAACGAAGGAGCAACGTCGAGGGACAGCGTCAATAATTATGTCGAACTTACGGGAGTCACAGCCTTCGGCACGTGGGCTATCGGCGCCAGCGCCTCTTCGAAGGCATTTGTCGACAACAACGGCGGCAGCACGAATGCCGGCGACACTCTCACATACACCGTTACGGCTGTCAACCCATATGTAATAACCAAGTCGACGATCAACGTCAGCGATGCGTTATCGTCAAATTTCATTCTCGTTCCGGGGACGATCAGCAACAGCGGCGGGATTGCGGGACAGACATTGACAGGAATGAATCTTGAAGGAGGAACGATCACATGGCCCTCCTTTTCTCTCACGGCCGGCGCTTCGGCGACACGGACCTTCCAGCTTCGGTCAGATTCTTCGATCTCCAGTTTGCAAACGATCACAAACACCGCCCATATTGATTTTGGAGGGGGAAGGGTCGAATACGTTTCGGTGCCGGTCACGTTCACGAATCTTCCGAGCGTCTCGATCGCCAACGCTGTCGATAACAGCAGTCCTATTCCCGGCGACATATTGACCTATACGTTGTCGGTCACGAACAAAGGGACATCGAATGCCACCAGCATTACGTTGAACACCGCAATACCCAATAATACGACGTTCAGCAACGACAGCTACGGCGTCGGGATGGGCGTCGAGATTAACGGTGTACCAAAAACAAATGCTTCCGACGGAGACGGCGTGACAGTGGGCGGAGGATCTATTACAGTCACGATTACAGCGCTCGCATCAGGTGCGACAACTCAGATCACGTTCAAAACTACGGTCAATTGACTGCAGCTGCAAAATCCATATGCGTATTCTATTCCGCTCTACAGACTCATCTCCCACCTTCCATCAAAATTTTGCATATTTAAATGAAATGCATTAGTTTTGCGAGCGTGGAAAAAAAGAGAAACCTTAGAGGAATTCGCGCTCCGGTTCCGGGAAAGAGTCAAGCAATTCTTCTTGCTTCTGTCATTGACGTCGCAGGATTAATTGCCGATTACGAAAACTCACCATCAGCAGGCTGCATCCATCTGACCAGGCGGCCGTTCGCTGGGTCTCCGTGAGTCTATAAGAAATTAGGTGGAAGTTAAATGCAGTTTGAAGACCAACAAGCGTTTGGTAGTTACCTCGAGCCCAACGAAACACTCATGTGGGCCGGACGTCCGCCGCAAGGACTGCTGTTTAGAAAATCAGACCTGTTGATGATTCCGTTCAGCCTGGTGTGGGGAGGTTTCGCCGTTTTTTGGGAAACGATGGCCTACAGCTCCGGCGCCCCTTCTTACTTTCTGATTTTTGGAGGCGCTTTCGTCCTAATGGGATTATATATTACCATCGGAAGGTTCGGCTACGATGCCCTGAAAAGAAAGAACACCATCTACGGCCTCACGACGGAGCGTGCTCTTATCCTTTCGGGCGTCTTCGATCGATCGGTCCGTTCTGTTAATCTTAAGTCGACTGCCGATATCACGCTTGAACAAAAACCGAATGGACGCGGGACGATTACTTTTGGCCCCCTGTATTCGTCGCGCTCGTTCATGGGGAATTCCAGCTGGCCTGGAGCAGGTCAACAGGCGCTACCTTCTTTCGAGTTGATCGAAAATGTCAGGAGCGTGTACCAGATGGTGCAGGCAGCACAGCGAAAGTGAAATCTGCTGCTGATCCAATTTCGATCACGATCTATTTTCTGAACTATTACATGCACGAACATTAACAAGGAGAAACACATGGCAATATTCAAATCTGGCAATCCTGCGCTTAAACAAGCGGCCTTTTCTGGATTTGCGGAGACAGTAGACGAGCAAAACGTCATGACGCTGCAGGGGACCGTCAACAAGACCGGCCTCCTCCTGCTGACATTGTTCATTACTGCAATGTTCGTCTGGCAGCGCTTCAGCGTCGCGGATGATTTCAGTGCGGTTGCGCCGTACCTCATGGTCGGCCTCTTCGGCGGATTGATCACCGGGATTGTGCTGGTGTTCAAGAAAAATCTTGCTCAGTACCTCGCCGTGCTGTACGCCGCGTTCGAAGGCCTTGTTCTTGGCGGATTGTCGGCGATGATGGAAGCGGCGTACCCGGGCATCGTGGTTGAGGCGCTCCTTCTCACCTTCGGCATTTTTGCCTGCCTCCTCCTCATCTATAAAATGGAGATCATCAAGCCGTCGGAGAATTTCAAACTCATCGTCGCCTCCGCAACAGGAGGAATCGCCTTCTACTATTTGATAAGTCTCGGCGCTTCGCTATTCGGGATGAGACTCCCCCTGGTCAACGATAATTCGGTCGGAGGCATCATCTTTAGCGTGTTTGTCGTGATCGTCGCGGCAATGAACCTGGTCGTCGATTTTGATTTCATCGAACAAGGTGCGGCGAACAAGGTCCCGAAGTTCATGGAATGGTACGGCGCGTTTGGCCTCATCGTTACCATGGTCTGGCTTTATATAGAGATACTCCGGCTCCTGGCAAAGACGAGGCGCAGGTGATCGGGCGAGGAATAAAGGAAGGGCCGACAGGATGCCGGTAAATTACCGATTCGACAACTGCATTGTCGTTGTAGAACTGGTCGGCGAATACTCTACGGACGAACTCCGCTCTGCGTTTCTCAATTCCATTTCTGACCCGAAGCGCCCCGAGCATTCCTGCCTGTTGATCGACAGCACCGAATCGCGCAGCATCCGCACGAGAAGTTCGGCAGAGATCAAATCCATGGCGCGCTTCCTGGAAACGCTCGGCGAACATTTTAATAACCGTATCGCAATGGTCGCGCCCGAAGACGCTCCCTTCGGGCTGATGCGCATGGGATCTGCGGAGGCTGAAGAGAGAGGAGTCCAATACGACGTCTTTCGCTCTTTCGCAGAGGCCCGGGAGTGGCTCCTGGCGAATACGTAATGGTTCCGCGGGAAGCTGGAGCTCTCCGGCTGAAGTACAACATGAGGAGACAATTCCGAATATGGATGGATGGGAAAATTTTTTGATGGCGGAAGTCGGCGCGTCCGCGGCTCTCGCGGGATTAATATTTGTGGGGGTTTCCATCAATCTGACAAAGATCCTTTCTCACCCAACGCTGCCAAGCCGCGCGTTTGAAGCGCTCCTGCTGCTGGTCGGGGTTCTGATCGTCTGTTCGCTTTTGCTCTTCGAGATCAATCCATAACCGTTTGATCCGACGCCCAGCTCAAAAGGAAGCTGCAGATTTTTTTTCCTTGACTCTCCATCCATTTCCTGCTACATTTTTCCACACTTCAAACCCGGGGGAACTGGGAGAATACTAAAGAACGATGTCCCTCGGATTCGCAGGCGCGACGATGAGGGTTTTTTATTTTTGGGGAAGGTACTTGCGCCGCAAAGAACGCAACCTCGCGCAACACCTGTACCGTAATTTCTTATAAGAAAGAGGACCACAATGCAAATGCGTATTCTTCTGCTCATTTCATTCCTAACGTTGCTCTTCAGTCTCAACGCCTCCGCACAGTCTAATTCGGCGTTCCAATCGCTCCTTTATCCAAGAACACTTACTTCATCGGGACTTGGCGAACAAGGAGTTGCCTCGATGAACTCAGCGGACGCATTGGAGTACAACCCTGCGAACCTCGTATTCAGTGATAGCTTGTCACTGTCATATTTTAGAAATCCATGGGATTTGTTTGATTGGAGCATCCCGTTGACGTCGGTAACTGCGGCAGTACAATTGCCAAATGGCGGAACGGTCGGCGCTGAGTATACTGACTGGGATTTTGGAGATGGCATATTCACAACTGAAGATAATCCCGATGGGGGGCAGCATTTTCATTCATATGAGCGCTCCATGGCAGTCGGATATGCAATGCCGCTGAGCGATGAACTTGCAATAGGCGGGCAATTGAGATATGTCTGGAGCACATTTGGTGTCGCGAACACCGTTGACCATGTATTATTCAGTCTCGGTGTAAATTACAGACCCACTGCGTTTGTCGATCGACTTAACATGGGCCTTTCGTTCATGAATTTCGGCACGTCTGTGAAGTATCCAGCCTCCTCTCCAGGAATGCAGACGTTCTCAGATCCCCCTCCGGCGCAGATAAATCTCGGAATGAATGCGGCGGCAATTAAGAACATTTTTGCCGACGTGGATTTTATGCTTGGCGTAAAGAAACCAATAGTGAAGACGACTGGTTTCCCTGACAATCAGGGGGAATCCTCCTTTACCGCCCTCACATCCGACTGGAGCGATTTTCCCAACGACATGACCGTGCAGGTTGGGCTGAACTATTTGTGGCATCCGATCTATCTCGGTGCGGGAGTGTCATTTATTCAGGAAATGTATTTGGGATATTTTTCCACGGGACCGAAAGACGGCACAAATTCTTTTTACACCCATGGGTTCACCATCGGCATAGAGACACACGGAATTAAAGCTACAGCCGGGTACGCTGGAAGATGGCATAATAATAATTTTAATTATTTCTTAGGCAATTCAAACCTGCCATGGGAAACATTTCAGTTCGGTCTCAGCAGCGACTTTAACGTCTTTGAAAAAAAGGATGAACCAGGTACTGCTCCCGAATTGCCGAAGAATATCGTGGTTTCAGGAGGATATTCCTATGGCTATTCCCTTGGCATGATGAAAAGCATATCGTCAGGCGTGACCAATCTCTCGTTTGCATCAAATTCGAACTGGGCCGTCGAGTCGGATATCTATATCAACGCCGACGCAGCGATAATGTCTTCATTTGCGTATTCCCGAATGAAGGAAACGATGACAGAGACATACACATCGGGCCCCGCCGTTGATTTCCCTTGGATCTATAAGATGGATTTCAAATTAGAGACAATGTCGTTGGAATCCGGTTTCCGGTATCATCCTATCGATGCCTTTCACCCGCTGTTTGTCCAGCTCTCTCTCGGCATCATTCGAATGAATCCTGTGTATGAGTACACATCTCCAAAATATTTCTATAAGACCTTTGACAGGGTTGCGGCGGGATTCCTCGTCCCCATAAAAGAACTGAATATTGTACTTATGCCTAAAGTTGGTTTAAGAACCATCTTCATGGAGGCGCCATTCAATAACAGCAGGTTAAGCGGTTACAACCAGGTCGAGTTGGGGTTGAACGCAGGCTATAACTTCTGAGATCAATGCGGCGCCGGAATAATGTGCTGCACGTTAAGCAGCCACGCCGTCAGTTCTCTTCGTCGAGTTCCAGGCCTTTGTCTTTGGATTTTTTTGGAGGGCCGCCGAAATGGTACGTGATACCGAGGAATGCAACTCTGGAATCGCGGCTGTTGAAGGTGTCTTGCGTCAACGATGGAGTGTTCAGCTCTGTTTTTCGGTTAAGCGTTCGGAAAATATCCCAGACGGTGGCAATGATGGAGATTCTTTCGTCCGAGAGGTCCTGCCGGATCCCGAGGTTCGTCACGAAGCTGGCAAGGTTCTCCCCTTGCGGCGTCAATTGCCGCGAACGATAATTAGAGTTTACCTGCACCACCGTTCCTTTCGCAATAGTCACGCTGCAGTTCAAGTTCCCGCTCCAGGTCACGGTCGATTTCTTCTCCCCGTATCCGAGGTTGGTCGCGTCGATCTCTTCGTAGAATGCATCCGTGCTTGAATTGACGGAAAGAAAATTCCATAGGCTTCCCGTCAGAACGAATTCGATGCCCCCCGATTGATCGGTGGAGAGGTTTTGTCGCGTCGTCATCAACGTAGAATCGTTCAGCGCTTCCGTAACGGACGTGAACTTATTGTACCTGTTCCGATAAAAAATACTCGGGAGAATCGTGAGGTTCTCTTCCTGCACCTGCACGCCGAACTCGACCGAATGAATAAATTCCGGTTTAAGGTATGGATTGCCTGCATAGACGTTTCTCGGGTCCCGGTATTCGGGAAACGGATTCATGTCGTCCCCACGGGGACGGTTGGCGCGAAGGCTGTAGTTGAGCTGCAATTCGTCGAACTCGCCAAGCTTATAGGCCAGATGTAAAGTTGGGTACAGCTTGAAATAATTGTTCGGGATGCTGGTTCTGTTGGCCAAGATTTCGGACGTGATGGATGCTTTCTCACCCCGCAATCCTCCTAAAACCCTGAAGAGACCAAAAGAGGTTTCGCACGTCGCGTACAAAGAATGAATTGCTTCGCGATAGGTAAACGGGTTTGTTTCTGACGTATCTTCTACGAAGGATTGCTTTACAGTATCGAAGTAGGAGCCGTAAAAATTGAAATCGTCTTTCTCGAACCTTCCTTCGTAACCAGCGTCGAACGTGGAATGGTCGGAGAGCACACGGTGATAGTCGGCCGTGAGGAGTCCCCTTCTGTCGTGTTCCTGAATAAGCGTGTTGTCGTACTCGATCAAACCTGCCGGAATCCGGTACGCATCGGTGAAATGATTATCTTCCTGGTCGAACATCTGATTTCCGTTGAATTCGATCCGGAGGTTATGATCCTCTCCTTCGAAATCGTGTTCGAAGAATCCCGCAAGACCCGACGAGCCGGTCTGGTCGTGGTCGATGCGGCGGCGGTCATAATCATCCACCACTGATTCGGTGCTGTCCAGATGCGTCTCCCCTGTAACGTCGTTGCTCGTATAATGCCGGTAACGATAATTCCCGGAGAGCCCGGTGTTGTCCATCTCGCCGAGGCGCCATTCCATCCCCAGCGTGGCAAATTGCGACTGGGGGCGCGAGACGGCTCGCCCGTTTTCGTTGAAGTAATTCGGCTCGTCCGTGGAATCAATCTGCTTCCGCGCAAGCGTTCCCACGACGTTCCTTTCATCCTGCCGCAGGCTGTAACTTCCAAAAATATTAATGACACCGAGGTTATAGTTGTCGCTTGTACTGAAGTTGTAACGCGAGCTGTTCCCCGCGTTTGCGGTCACGTTTCCGTTGAACCCGAGGTTCGCGTCCTTTTTAAGGACAATATTGATGATACCGGCCGTCCCTTCCGGCGTAAATTTTGCCGAAGGGTTCGTGATCACCTCGATCCTCTCGACCGAGCTTGCCGGTATTTGCTGCAGTGCATCTGCGCTATTGTTGCCGAGAAGAGGGGAAGGTTTGCCGTTGATGAGAACCTGGACGTCGGGAGACCCCCGGAGGCTTACCGTTCCGTCGACGTCGACCTGGACGGAAGGAACATTCTGCAGCAGGTCGCTCACCGACCCGGTTTTGCTCGCTACATCTTGCTGGACGTTATAGACCTTCCGGTCGATCGCGCTGTTGTAGAGCGACTTCTGCGCCGTGACCGTCACTTCCCCTAACCGCACAGACGATTCTACCACGAAGATCGTTCCTGCATCGAATTCTTTTCGGTCCTCGTCGATTGTGAATTTGCCGGATCGCTTTTCCTCAAATCCTAACAGGCTGAATTTAAGAAAATACAAGCCGTGAGGAACGCTGGCGATTTGAAATTTCCCCTTCCCGTCGGTCGCGCTTCCCGTCACGATCGTGCTGTCGGATGCCTTCATCACGACGACGTTCACGAATTCCTGCGGTTGCTTTGTCGACCCGTTCAAAACTGTTCCTGTTATCCCTCCTGCAGTATGCTCTTGTGCAGCGAGCATTAGTCTTAAGAACATCAACAACACGGTGTGCCAGTAAAAGAATTTCAAAAATTATCCTCGCCGATTGTAATGTGTTTCCGTTGGACATACTGCCGGCGAACGCATAGTTCGAATCACGAAATGCAGGTGTGGCACATAGTTCATCAGTTTTCATTTCCATCCTGAATCTCCAGTCCTAAATCGCCGTTAAAATATGGGATTATCTGCTCAAATTGTCAACTAGAAGACGATTCACCTGCTGAAAGAGATTTTTCGTTAGAAACTCAATTGACAATACACTGAACTGGTCGATCCGCAGTAATCCATCTATAGTTTGCGGCGGATGTGCCGATACTTCCCATACAGGGTTGACATGCGGCTGGAAGCACCAGAGGCGCTGATCCCTAATACTTTGCCGAAAGGAATCGTCTTCATGGGACCAATTACAATGGGACAGGGACAAACCGGAGCAATCGCTTCAGCTCTTAGCCGTCCGCTCATTCCCAGCGGAGGCAGCGCACAACCGGCTGCTGCAAAGAAAGATACCGCCATTATCTCAGAGAAAGCCAAGGACCTTGCCGCGCTCAAAGCGGGAAAATCGGCGTCCGAGGAAACGCATGAGTCAATGTCGGCGAAAGCCATGGAGGGCGATGGAGACTGAAGGTAAAACTTCAGTGTGAAAAAGATAAAACGAGAGGGGCCGGAGACTCGGCCTCTCTTGTTTTGCCGCTGAATTTTCAATTAATGCACCGCAGTTAGACTCTCATCGGATTTTTTATTACCATTCGTATAGAGAACAAGCCAACTCGCCATTTAATCGATCAAGAAGAAATGAGATTTTTTCCGCAGAAGTGGTCCACGATTGCGCTCCTGTTCTTTCTCCTCGCGGGAAAAGCCATCGGCGGTCCCCCGTTCTTAACTGACGATCCGGAGCCTGTTGACTATCGGCATTGGGAATTCTATCTCGCTTCGCTGCAGCAATTCGACAGTCATGAATCCGACGTTACGGCCCCTCACTTTGAAATGAACTACGGCGCCTTTCCGAATATACAGCTTCATCTTATCGCACCGCTTCAATACGTCCACTCGGTCGACGGAACTCATTACGGTTATTCTGACACAGAGCTGGGCGTGAAATACCGCTTCGTCGAGGAAACCGAGTCGGTCCCACAAGTGGGAGTCTTTCCGTTAGTAGAGCTGCCGACTGGTAATCAGAATGAAGAGTTAGGCACTGGTAAAACCCAGGTTTACGTTCCGCTGTGGATTCAGAAAAGCTGGGGAAAATTTACGACGTACGCGGGGGGCGGCTTGTGGTATAATCCAGGAGCAGGAGAAAAAAATTGGACATTCGAAGGATGGGAATTTCAATACGACTTTTCCGAACTCGTCACGCTTGGCGGTGAACTCTATCACCAAACTGCGGCCAGCCAGGATTCCCCGCCGAGCAGCGGTTTCAATCTTGGCGGATACGTCAATCTGAACGACAACGACCACATTCTATTTTCGGCCGGCCGAACATTGTCCGGCGCGGCATCGATCACCGGATATCTTGGCTTTCAACTCACGATCTAATAATTCAATGAGCCGTAAAATAGACAAGGCCGGCGCTCTCGGTGAGCACCGGCCTTGTTTATTCAGAGCGGGAGTCAATTCCGTCTCTTTTTCATCCTCCAAACGGAATTGGGCCTAAATGTTCCGCGAACGGCCCGAGTGCGGCGATAGGCAGGAAGAGGAGAGCGCCGATAATAATGATCGTCGCAAAGAGTAAAGTGCCGAACGTAAACGTATTGTCACGCAGCGTGCCGAGACCGAAAGGACTGTTTTTCTTCATTCCGAGATACGCCGCCATTGCTATCGGCGCGATAATGGGAATAAAGCGGCTGATAATAATGACGATGCCCGTCGCAATATCCCAGGCTACTGCTTCAGGAGCGGGGTTCGGGTTATTGTAAAAACCGTAACTCACCCCTAACCCGTCGAAAGCAGAACCATTATTGGCCGAGGCAGACGAGAATTGGTACATGATCTGAGAGAGGCCATGCGCTCCCGGATTGCTCGTGGCTTTCATCCCCCAGTCCGTCGCTGCGAACAAGCCGCTCGGGAAAAGAATCATAAGCGGATGGATCAGAAGTGCGATGACCGCCAGCTTGATTTCCCGCGCACCGATTTTCTTCCCAAGATATTCCGGCGTCCGTCCCACCATCATTCCCGCGACAAAAATTCCGACGATCACATACAAGAGCATGTTGATCATCCCTACTCCCTTGCCGCCGAAGATGCAATTGAGCCACATCCCGACCATCGGGGATATCGCTGCGATCGGATTGAGGCTGTCATGTTCACAGTTGACCGCGCCATCTGTTACATCAACCGTTAGTGCCGCGAAGGTGGCTCCAGCTGATGTGCCAAACCGCATTTCTTTTCCTTCAAGGTTGCCAAGATGCTGGTCAACAGGAAGTGCCGACGACGGAGGAACAATAACCTGCCGTTTTCCCCCTGGCGCCGAGGAACTCGCAACCTCGTATGTCTGTCCCTGATGGCTTGTGAACCCGGGGTTGGGATTGAGAGTGTCATAATAGACCGCCCAGACGATCGTTCCCACCATCAAGATCATCATTACAGAAAAAATGACATACGCATGTTTCAGCCGGCCGAGCATACGGCCGTACATCAGAACGAGCGCAAACGGAAAGAGCATCATCGCTACACACGAAATGAAGTTCGTGAAGGCGGTAGGATTTTCAAACGGATGGGCAGAATTCATTCCGTAGAACCCTCCTCCGTTCGTGCCTAACTGCTTCATCGGTACAAACGCCGCCAGCGGACCGACCACGATGTTCTGGAGTTTTGGATCACCTTTATCCGTCACTCCCATCGAGCCTCGTTCCAGCGTCGAAACATGGTACGAGCTTTCCAGCGTCATGGGAGAGCCTTGCTGCAAAAAGATAATCCCAAAAAGGAACGCGATCGGGAGGAACATGTACATCACAACGCGCCACATGTCGACAAAGAAGTTGCCGAGCGAGGAATCGCTGCGCAATGCCCGGATGATCGCGGTCAGGCCGCAGAATCCAATGGACGCAGAGAGGAAGAAATTTGTCAGTCCGAAAAAGATCTGACTGAATGTCGACAAATGCTGGTCGCCGGAATAGTGCTGCAGATCCGTATTGGTCATGAACGAAACGACGCTATGGAGGATGGTGCTTGGTGCAAGCATATCTTTGCCGTCTGGATTCAGCGGCATCCAAGGCTGCAGCGCCAGTACGGTGAATCCAAAAATGAACAGAACGGTGTTGAAGATGAGAATGGACGCCGTATACTGCTTCCAGGTTTGCGGGCCGCTCTGCAGTCGTTCTTCAACCCAGCGGAAGACCGGCAGAGGTTTGTATTTGCCGTCCATGATCCAGGCGAGGAACCGGCTAAGCGGGAAGGCAAGAACCGTCGTTGTAACAAGAATGGCGATCGGGAGAAGCCAGATGTGGATGAACATTGTAGTACTCCTTTGAATTGTTCACGATGTGAGAGTGTTCCAAATTCTTAACCGTCCAGTTGTGATAAGCACATATCAGATTACAAAAGGCTGACCATTCAGCGATGGCGATCACATTCTCCTTTCCCTCCAATTATTTTTACAGTTAGCGTTTGATCCGGTTGAGGCCCTTCACGTCAAATATCTTTACTCGCAAACGGGAAAGCAATAAAGAATATATAAAAAAGAAAGTCGGGTGTATAAAATTGCTATAAGAACAAGGCCAATACGTGTTTACACCTTAATAAATAAGGTGACGGCAGTTGCGCGCCAATGGCGCTTGAAGCTCATGCGGACCAGATGCTCCTAGAATTTCGAGAGTCGTTTGAGTCTTTCGTTGATTAAAGAGAAGGATCTGATGGTGTTTCTGCAGGCTGGGATTTCAATACCAGTAACGAGGGAGCCTCTCTCTCCATTGCTTCCGTAATTGGAAGAACGGAAGCAATGAGAGAGGCTGTATCAGTATTCAATCCATTGAAATTAAATATTCAACGTTTAGAAGGTCGCGACAACTCCGACGAGGAGCGTCGGCTGCGATTTCGCCGAAGACGATGGGGTGGCACTGGCTGTGCTAAACCATCCGGCATTGTTCGATAGATCATCACGAAGCTCGACTCGTGCGATCAACGGATCAAACAAATGATACTCATACGTCAACGTTACTTCCTTTAATGTCTCTTTCGTATCGAACGGAGTCGGAGCTGCATATCCGGTTAACGTATAAAGAAAAGGGTCGGAATACACTTCGGCACGCAATGCTGCCGATGATTTCGGGCTCATCGTGCATTTCGCGTAGATCGCCGCTCCTTTCCACATCTCCAACGGACCGCTGGAGCCTCCTAATCGCTCCTGGCCGTAATCGGCATTCAGTCCCAGCGACAACATGTCATTCACCGTCTGCGTAACAATGAAGTCCGCGACATCTCTCTTTCCATACGGAGTGTTGAACGGACGTTCAAAGCCGTCCATGCCGTTGAATATAATGTCGGTCGTCGATGTCACGGCGTAATTCAACATCAGCCCCAGTGAAGTCGACCTGTTGTTATCGATATATGAGTTCCAGCCGTTGACAAAGTGAAGGGCGGCCGAGAATGTGCTTGAGAACGTATACGATGCACGAAGGCCGGTGTGGTAGTATGGAATCGCATAGGCAAACATGAACGATCTGCTGTAATTCCAGTTATCTTTCGATTCGATCACTTCGTATCCCATATGTGTGACGAATTTACCTACGTCGACGGTAAGACCAGAACCAACTGGCAGGACAGCCGTCAAATAGGCTTGCTGCAGGATGCTCAGCGTATTATACGGTGTTGTTCCGTAGGGAGCGACTCCTTGAACGATGTCGTTCGTCGGTCCGAAATCGAGATCCATCCGGAAGCCTACCGGCGAAGCAGCCTTCTGGATGACAAGTTCTGCAAGGCTGAATGCGAACTGGTTCTCGCTAATGTCAAAATTCCGTAACGCATTGGCCGATGTTAACGGACTGTTAAAATTCTTGCTGTAATACGCGTCCACAAACCCGCTCCAGGTGATCTGTGCGGGGGCCGCTGCTGCTGCGGTGTCTGCTGCTGAACATACGGCTGAAGATAATGCAATCACTGAAAGAAGGAAGAGGATGTATCTCATTTGGTGCTCCGTTTAATTATGGCTGAAACAAGGTGATTTTATTTTAATAGACATTACTATCTTGTCGAAATCTTTTGTACCGGTGAACCAACTTCTGCGTGGTGAAATGTCTCCTTCGGTGCGAAAATCAGTGCAACGATCTCGTCTGCAGGAAGGTTCGCCCATCGGTCAAACGGGATGGAAAAATTCCCGGAGACGCAATCGAGCGCGTTCCTTAAATTCTTCCCGAAAGCCGAATACGTAGAAGTGATCACGCTGATGCCATGGTCGAGAAGGTCGCGCACATCCTGATACCGCATTTCGTTCGTCGACCCCGAAATATTGACGTGCAGAAGATTGTCAATGATGACGACATCCGGCGAGCGGAGGAGGATGGCCTCACAATCCAATTCCTGAAAGGTGCTTTTTTTGAAGGCGATCGCCTTAGCAGGCACAAGACCCCCCTCAGCAAAATCAGCTTCGGTGCGTTCTCCGTCAAGCGCCACGGCGGCATCAAGTCCCATGGAGAGGAGGCGTTTCCCTTCAGCCACCATCGTTTCAAAAAGGCCCGGAAGAGGTACTCGTGTCATGTAGATCTTGAGGTTTCCTTTTCGGGGCTTTCGAACAAGCTGCCGAAAATATTCCGTCGATTGCACCGTCTCGTCGTTTACGGAATTCGTTTGCATCATTGTATCCCCATCGTATGTAGAGAGCGAAATCATAAGCCGTGATTGACGTTAAGAGATTTCCATTTCTATTGGTGCTTTGCAACAAATTTGTAGCCCCTGCCTGATTCTGTTTGAAACATTTGCGGGTGATCCGGGTCGTCTTCCAGCTTCTTCCGGAGCCGTCCCATATATACTCGCGAATACGTGATGTCCTTCTCTACCTCTACCCACGGTCCCCTGATCTGCCTCAGGATGCTATCGTGTGTTATCAGCTTTCCGGCATTATGAACCAAGAGCGAAAGGAGCAAGAACTCTGTCGGCGTAAGGTTGACTATTTTCCCTTTTTTGCTCACCAGCCGCTGCTCAAAGTCGATGGTCACAGAGTCCGCTTCGTACTTCGTTCCCTGCCCTGTCATATTGTATGCTTTCAGCACTGAACGCACAGTCGAAAGCAATTCCGCGCGGCTGAAAGGTTTCATGATCCGATCGTTTACTCCAATGGTAGACAGACCGGGAGCATCCGGCCCGGGCAGGTACGAAAGCAATATAACCGGCACGGCAGACCATGTTCGGAGCTCCTTTACAATATCGACATGTGATATGGCGAGAGTCTCCACTCCGACGATAACCAGGATGCAGCGCGACGAAAAGACCTGTTGAACAAAATCTTTCCGCGAGTCGGCATTCTTAATTTTGTATCCTGCCGGCTCGAGCGTTTTGAAAACAAGCCGCCGGATTTCAATGTCGTCATCACTGACGAGAATTGTGCCTGCGTTAATCATACCTGAGTTGAAATAGATTCTTCACTTCGCTTCGCTCCGTTCAGAATGACAATGATGGAGCTGTACTTCTTGAGAGTGACAATGACCAACAACTAAATGTCACCCTGAGCGGAGCGAAGGGTCTATACTGGTTTAAAGATCCTCCCGAAGAAATGCCTTTGCATTCACTTCGCTTCGCTCCGATCAGTTCAGAATAGCATATTGTCGTTTGCGGACAGTACATCATTATTGCGGCGACCCGTATTGATTCCGGAGGTCGAGGTTCACCTGAAGAACGTTGACCATCTTCTCTCCTGCCAAGCCATTGAGTGGAGCGAAGGAATTTTTCTCCAGAATGTCTTCGACTTCTTTGCGAACCTCAGCAGGGCGTCTCTTCAGGTCGGCTGCCCATTTAGCAGAAACGCGGTCGAGTTGATACACAGCGTTCTGCATCGTAATATGCGGGTCAAGACCCGAACCGGACGTGGTAAGCATATCGCCCGGTATATTTTGCAGATTGTCGCCCGGATGATCCAGCCGCCACATATCGAAAAAGATCGACTGAATATCGCCACCGGTGCTGACGGCCTTGATGACCGTTACAGCTTTTCCGTCAGCACCGGTGTCCGGCATGGGTGATAGGAATTTGCCGGGGTTTTCATTCGAAAATGTTTGGAAAAACGTTACCGCAAGGTCCGAGGGAGCAGGCTGCGAAATACTCGGATTGCTTTTCAAGAATTGGGCAACCACATCACCGTGAGTCTTTGCCCAATCCGTGACATAGCCCATGTGGAGCGAATCCGTATTCACCCACGCTGCTGCGTCTGCCGTGTGCATGGATGCCCATTGACCGACAATGTGCGGAGCTCCCTGATACGCATCCTGCTGGAACCACTTTTCAATATCAGGCGCGACAAGCTGTCCCGATTTTGGGCCGTCCGCATACTTCACGATCGGGCCGAGCACACGGGCTACGCGGTCGCGCAGTGCATAATTGGACGCCGCCAATGCGGACGACGACGACGCTGAACCGTCAAATGAAGCAGCCGACGGGCGCGGTTGGAAATATTCGTCCTTCGTAAACGGCTGAGCGATCAAGAGCGAGCCGACCGGCTTTCCATCCGGACCATTGACAATACTTCCGTTCGCCTGGAACGGGAACACGACCTGCCCGATGGCGAGCAACACGGCCGGATAGACGACGCAGCATATCGCAACTGCAAACAACAGAAGTAAGAGACTTTTCGAAATAATCTTAGACATTTTGATATCCTCCATTTTTATTTAATCTAATTCACGAAATGCAACGCTACCATGATCATATCGATCAGCTTGATGCCGATGAACGGAAGCACAACACCGCCGAGCCCCCAGTTGAACAGGTTTCGCTTGAGAAGGTCGTCGGCACCCATAACGCGGTACTTGACGCCCCGCAGTGCAACCGGGATCAACGCGGGAATGATCAATGCGTTGAAAATGACCGCCGACAAAATTGCCGACGTCGGCGAATGCAGGTTCATAATATCCACCGCCTTCAGCCACGGCAGTGTCCCCGCGAACAGCGCGGGGATGATCGCAAAATATTTCGCGACATCGTTCGCTATCGAAAATGTCGTTAACGCGCCGCGGGTGATCAGAAGCTGTTTCCCGATATGAACGACTTCGAGCAATTTTGTCGGATCGCTGTCGAGGTCGACCATGTTCGCCGCTTCCTTTGCCGCCTGCGTTCCGGCATTCATCGCCAGCGCGACGTCGGCCTGCGCTAGAGCCGGCGCATCGTTCGTCCCGTCGCCCATCATCGCGACAAGCTTTCCATCAGCCTGCTCTTTGCGGATGAATTCGAGTTTCCGTTCCGGCGTCGCTTGTGCAAGGTAATCGTCCACTCCCGCCTGGGCGGCGATCGCAGCAGCCGTCACAGGATTGTCGCCGGTGATCATCACTGTCCGCAATCCCATCTTTCTCAGCTGGTCGAAACGTTCTTTCATGTTGGGCTTCAGGATATCCTCAAGAGAGATCACTCCTGCAACATGAGAGTCGTCCGCCACAACCAGGGGCGTAGCGCCCTTCTTTGCAATATCGTTGATGATCGTGTTGATCTCGGGAGGAATCGTTCCCTTGTTGCTCTGGACAAAATCGAAGACTGCATCGGCCGCACCTTTTCGGATCTGCCGACCTCCGGAGTAGTCGATGCCGCTCATCCGGGTCTGCGCGGTAAATGGAACGAACTCCGAATCTTTCGGTACATTGATCGGGTCTTTGCTGATTTTTTCGAACAACTTCACGATACTCTTCCCTTCCGGTGTTTCATCGGCGGCGGAAGCAAGCGCGGCCAAACGCGCGAGGTCCGCTTCTTTATATCTTCCTACCGGGAAGAATTTCGTCGCATGCCTGTTCCCGAGCGTGATCGTGCCGGTCTTGTCAAGCAGCACGACGTCGATGTCGCCCGCCAGCTCGACGGCTTTTCCGCTCTTTGAAATAATATTTGCCTGCAGCGCACGGTCCATTCCAGCAATGCCTATCGCCGCAAGAAGAGCCCCGATCGTTGTCGGAATAAGACAAACGAGAAGAGCGATCAGCGTAGGCACATCGGTCCCGAGACTTCTTAGAGGTTCGGAGATTCCGAGATAGCTGCCCATATATTGTTCGGCATTCCACGCCATCGGCCAAAGCGGCACAACGACGATCAAAAAGATCAACGTGAACGCCGAGAGGACTAGCGTCAATGCGATTTCGTTCGGGCTGCGCTGACGGATGGCACCTTCAACAAGTGCGATCATCCTGTCCAGAAAAGATTCGCCCGCACCGCTGGTGATCTTGACAATGATCTTATCGGACAGCACATACGTTCCGCCGGTCACGCCAGATGCATCGCTGTGCGCCGCCCGAATCACCGGGGCCGATTCGCCCGTGATCGCCGATTCGTCCACCGATGCAATGCCTTCCGTGATCTCGCCGTCGCCGGGAATCATTTGTCCGGCCTGCACTGAAACACGATCGCCGGGTTTAAGGTCTGTTGAGGAAACCTGTTCGACCGACCCGTCGGCAATCAGCCGGTATGCTATCGTGTCGCGACGCGCCTTTCTCAGCGATTCCGCCTGCGCTTTGCCACGCGCTTCTGCGAGAGCGGTTGCAAAGTTCGCGAACCATACGGTTAAGAAAAGCCAAAAGGTAAGCGCGATGAAGTACGTGATCGGAACCTGGCTCGCATTGCTGCCGAATATTCCTACCAACACGTACAAAAGCGTTAACACTGCTCCGACTTCCACGACGAACATGACAGGGTTCTTCCACTGGATGTCCGGGCGGAGCATGACAAACGACTGCTTCAGCGCAGGGATTGCGGTATTTTTCTCAAGCAAGGCCCGCCGCTTGACTCTGCGCGGCGGCTTCGCCGATTTCGAAGAAAGATTTTCCATGAACTCTTCGACATTGTGTTCTACTGTTGTATGGACTTCGCTCATTGTAAACTCCTTAAGACTTTGTGTGGACAGCTTCTTTATTCTAAGTTTGAAGTAGATAATTATTTACTCATCCACCGAACGGGATCGGTCCTAAATGTTCAGCCAACGGACCGAGCGCTGCTATAGGAAGAAAGAGCAGCGCACCGATAATGAGAATCGTACCGAGCAGGAGATAACCAAAAATGGCCGTGTCGGTGCGCAGCGTCCCAAGGTTGAACGGACTTGTCTTCTTCTGACCGAGATACACTGCCATTGCGATCGGTGCAACAATCGGGAGAAAGCGGCTGATCAGCATTACGATACCTGTGGCAATGTCCCAGGCGGCCGCTTCGGGCGCGGGACTCGGGTTATTATAGAAACCGTATGTTGTTCCTAAGCCGTCGAACGCTGAACCATTGTTTGCGGATGCCGATGAGAACTGGTAAAACATCTGGGAAAGCCCATGCGGTCCAGGATTGCTGACAGCTTTCGTTCCCCAATCGGTGGCGGCGAATATACCGGTGGGCAGAAGAATCATCAATGGGTGGATCAAGAGCGCCACGACGGCCAGCTTTACCTCGCGCGCGCCGATCTTCTTGCCAAGGTACTCCGGTGTTCTTCCGACCATCATGCCGGCGACGAAGATCCCGATGATGACGAAGAGGAGCATGTTGATCATGCCGACGCCTTTTCCACCAAAAACACAGTTCAGCCACATCCCGACCATCGGCGATAATGCCGCAAGAGGATTCAGGCTGTCATGCTCGGAGTTGACTGCGCCGCAGGTGACGTCTGTTGTCAATGCCGCGAACGTTGCGCCAGCCGAAGTTCCGAAACGCATTTCTTTTCCTTCAAGATTGCCTAAATGCTGGTCAACCGGAAGATTGCTGACTGAGGGCAATGTTACTGTCCTCTTTCCACCTGGCGCCGTTGCACTGGGAACGTCGTACGATTGCGATATCGATTGGCCGGTGAATGCAGGGTTCGGTTTATAGGTGTCAAAGAGGATGGACCAAACGATCGTCCCAGCCATGAGGAATAGCATCACGGAAAAAATAACGTACGCATGGCGCATTTTTTTCAGCATGCGGCCGTACATCAACACGAGCGCGAACGGGAAGATCATCATCGAAAGCGTGTTGAAGAAGTTCGACAGCGCAGTAGGGTTTTCAAACGGATGAGCCGAGTTCATGCCGAAGAACCCTCCCCCGTTCGTGCCGAGCATCTTGATGGACTCGACAGCCGCAACCGGTCCCACAATGATATTCTGCTGATTTGACTCAAGCCCGACAATGTGGTAAACGCTTTCCAGCGTCATCGGACTTCCCTGCGAGATGAAGATGATGCTGACGATAAACGCCGCCGGGATGAACATGTAGATCAAAACGCGCCACATGTCAAGGAAGAAGTTCCCCAGGTGCGTATCGCTGCGCAGGGCCCGGATGATCGCCGTCAACGCACAGAGACCGATCGCAGCCGAAATGAACATGTTGGAGATATCGAAGAAGATCTGGCTGAAATTCGAGAAATGCTGGTCTCCGGAATAGTGCTGCAGGTTCGTATTCGTCATGAATGAGATCACGCTGTTGAAGATCGTGCTCGGCGCGATCATCGGCCGCCCCATCGGGTTCAGCGGCATCGATCCCTGCAGAGCCAGAACGAGAAAGCCGAAAACGAAGAGCACCGTATTGAAGATCAGCAGCGATCCGACATACTGCTTCCAGTTCTGATGTCCGCTGTCGAGACGTTTTTCAAACCATCCAAACAGCCGGATCGGTCGATATTCTCCGTCCATGATCCAGCCCATGTACTTGCTGAGCGGGAACGCCAGGACCGTCGCCGTGGCGAGGAGGAGAATCGGTAAGAGCCAAATTTGCAATGTCATTTTCTAAACTCCTTTTATTGTAGACTTTGAATGAGCGCTTAAAACTTTTCAGGCCTGATAAGCGCAACAACCAGATACACGAACAAAAAAAGCGCGACAACAGCGGTTACGTAGATCATGTTCATCCTCTCTTTCGGGTAGTTAAATTTTTTCGCATGCTTCCATGAATAAATAACAGAGTGCCATCAACGCAATGCCCAACACGAACATCGCCGGCAGCCAGATCAAAAGGTTCATAAGAAATTCCTCCTAAGATTTAGTTTACAAAATGCCAGCAGGGATAGTAGCCGCTGGCTTTCTTTTCATCTGATCACACGCTGAAGGGCATATCAAGCTCAGCGCACCCAGTTCCTTGAATAATTACGTGTGCAAATATGAGAGAGCACTGACGGGAATGCAATTAACAGGATATAAAAAGAGAAATGAGGAATGTAAAATTAGTGTAAGGACCGGGGGAGAAAAATTTACCGGAATAAAGGGCGATCAGGCAGAAAAACGATCAACAGGAGCAGAACAAAGCGTCTGGCGGCATAAAAAACATATAAAAACTTTCAAACTAAAAGGACTCGCCATGCTGCCGAGGAAGGAATCCAGCTCAGTTGTTTGACTTACGGTTGTAGCGGGAATAACAATTGAATTGAAAGTATACTTCTACCGTCATGCTCATTACCTTGATTCTCCTTCCGACAACTGGTACATTCAATCACTCGACACGCTTCAGATCTGGCATGACAACATTCTTAACATTGTCATGCAGTCTTTCATCCTAAAATAAGATCGGACATATAATGCCTGACAGAAAAATTAAATGGGGAATTATAAGCACAGGGTGGATCGCTCACAAATTTGCAGCGGCACTCCAGGTCGTTGACAATTCTGAACTCTATGCCGTTGGATCGCGCAACGTGCAAACGGCAGAACAGTTCGCCGACGAATTCAAGATCCCAAAATCATATGGCAGTTACCAGGAACTGGTACAGGATCCCAACGTCGACGTTGTGTATATCGGCACTCCGCATAACCTCCATATGGAAAACACACTTTTGGCGCTCGACCATAACAAACACGTCCTCTGCGAAAAGCCGATGGGTGTCAATCTCAAGGAAGTAACGAGGATGATCGCAAAGGCGAAAGAGAGGAAACTGTTTTTAATGGAAGCGATGTGGAGCCGGTTCCTTCCGAATATTATCAAGACAAAAGAACTGGTCGACTCCGGCGAAATTGGAAATGTAAAACTGCTCACAGCCTTCTTTTCGGTGAAATCGGAACACGGACCGGAGCACAGGCAGTATAACCTGGAACTTTGCGGCGGGACGGTCCTCGATACTGGAATCTACAACGTCTTTCTCTCCCTCCTCCTTCTCGGTAAACCGAAAGCATTTTCAGCGATCGCTGGATTGAGCGATCAGGGCGGGGATAATTCCTGCAGTTATACTTTCAAATATGACAACGATACGCTAGCGGTCATGTATTCTTCGTTTCTTGCCAACCCTGCTGTCGTCGCCGAGATCCACGGGGACAAGGGAAAAATATTTCTCGAGCACTTATGGTTTTGTCCCGGGAGAGTGAAGGTGACGTATAATGACGGAAAAGAAAACATATTCAACTTTGAAGTGAAGGGGAACGGATATGAATTTGAAGCGGAAGAAGTCAATCGATGCATCTTGGAGGGGAAAACCGAAAGCAGGCTGATGGGCTGGAATGACAGCATGCAGTTAATAACGATGCTGGATGCGATACGAAAGGAATGCGGGATCGTTTATCCCAAGCACGATTTGTAGAGGCAGTCGTCATTAACCGCCAAGGCGCTGAGAACGCCAAGATTCTTTCTTCCATCTCGTTCCCAACGTCCCGTTGGGAACGCATACTTCTGAAACATTGATTCTTCAGGCATAAATGAAGCAGAGCTTCTGGGTACTCCGTTCGCAACCGGAGATTGGGAACGAGAAGAAACCCCCAAGGCGCTGAGAACGCCAAGATTCTTTCTTCCATCTCGTTCCCAACGTCCCGTTGGGAACGCATACTTCTGAAACATTGATTCATCAGGCCTAAATAAAGCAGAGCTTCTTGGTACTCCGTTCGCAATCGGAGATTGGGAACGAGAAAAAGGACGATAATACTCTTGGCGTTCTCAGCGCCTTGGCGGTTCATCCTATTTCACATCCCGCACATCAGCCTGTATCCGAGCTCCCGAGGCAAGCCGGCTTCCAAAATTTTGTCAGCCGCCCCTTGGATATCATACTCCGAGCGGATCAATTCATACTCCCATGTTGTTGAATCAAATATGCCGAACGCGAGCATCGGGTTCCCATCGCGCGGCTGGCCCACGCTTCCGACATTGACGAGATATTGCTCGTTCACGGAAATCGATTTCGCCCGGCCATGAGGCGAAAAGATTCCGGGAACGTGAGTGTGCCCGATGAAACAGATATTCTCTTCGAAGTGACGAAGCGCCTCGACGGCATCATCCGCATTGCTAACATAGTCCCACTGCTCCGGCGAAGCGGGTGACGAATGAACGAGAAGAATATTTTCTCTCCTTTCGGTCATTGGGATCAAAGTCAAGAACGACCGGTTCTCGGGGGTTAATTGGTCCGCCGTCCACTCGATCGCTTTTTGTGCGATCGGATTGAAATCATGAAGGCCTGCTGGATCCAATGCCGCCTGGTCGTGGTTCCCTAGAACGACAACGGAACTTCGGTGCCGCACAATTTCGATACATTCATTAGGATTCGCGCCGTACCCGACTACGTCGCCTAGGCAAATGATCTCATCGACGTGTTTGTCATCGATGATGGTCATCGCTTTATTCAAAGCTTCAAGATTTGCGTGGATATCAGAAATAATCGCGTATTTCATATGGAAAAAGAAAAATCCTGCGCAGCGGTTTCCAAAGCCGCACTTCGTGCAATTGGACTAATGTGGGCCACAGGTTGCAGACGTATCGTGATCAGCGCTTTGTGATGAAAATGGCGGAGCTGCGATAATTATCTCCGCAGTGCAATTTACGATTTGATATTGGCGTTAAAGGTGTTTCCCTGCAGACGGGTTGAACAGATGGCGGCGGTCATTGCTTCGCAATCTGGTACAGAATTCAAATTAAAAATACTCTTTCCCGACGCTATTGTCAAGGATTCGCAAAAGCGGGTGCTGGCTTAGTTTGTCATTCCCGCGAAAGCGGGAATCCAAATACTTCTTTTTTTGCTCCATAATGGATGCCCACTTTTCCCAAAGGGATGCCTTTGGCACGTGGGCATGACAATTTTTTATTCAAATTGGGTCACTACCTAAAGGCGGGACGATATTTCTTCAACTCCGGCAGCAATGCAAATTGAGGATACCCAAAACGTTCTCAGAAGAATCTATTTTCGCTTCGAGGTTCTATAGAGAACTTCATCCTCCGGGTCGGCAACGCGAGCGTAGCACCCAAACCCGCCGAGATTATTTTCAATTTTCATCAGCAAGGTATTCCATCCCTTGCGAAAATTTTCCATCACCGTGTCCTGATCGGGCACGGCCGGTCTGTTCTTAATGAAACGGTAGATCTGATTCCCGTTCAAAAAAACTTTCACGCCGTCATCGCTCCCGATGAGAAGCGGAAGCGATTGATCGCGCGGCGAGTAGACATAGCTCAGCGCGTAAGCAACCGTCAGATCCGAAGGATGAAAAATGCTCAGGTCTAAAAATCCGGATTTCTGGGACTTCACAAGCTGCCAGCGAACTTCCTGGTTGCGCGCTCCACGGTAAACTGATTTCAGATTGATCTCCTGCTCGGGAGCGTACACTGTGTCAAGGCCGTACCGACCGTGCAGGGAATCCTCCGGGTTAGGAAACGGTCCGCAAACGTACCAGTTCGGTATGAATGCGCGGTACGGGTGCATGGCAAATGCATCAAGACCTGCTGCAAATCCTGACGAGCCTGGATCCTTGCCGCTGACGACGAATCGCAGTACAATCTCTCCACGCACAGGATGAATATTCTTGAGGGATATTTTCCCTCCGGGAATAATTGCATCGTTGTATCCGTTGAAACTTACTCCCTTCCCACCAGTTGGTAAAACATCGAGATTACCGTACGACGGACCCTTAGTGAAAAAGAGGTCAAGGTCGTACCGGCTCTCATTCGCAGGCAGAATCAGCGTGAAGCCGTCCCCTTTTTTCTGCGCATCCACTTTCAACTGTTTGAGGCCGCTCCAATCCGCGCCGTAGGGCGACATGTCTTCGACCGATGAAGAGAGCGTTGTTTGCTGCGGCTGCAGCGACTCGGCTTCGAGAACTCCATTCGGAACCTGAACTCTGAGAGGTGTGCGGAGTGCCGGAGAAAGCATCTGTGCAAACGGACGGTGCGGTTCTTTTTGGTACCAGTACGCCGTGCTGCTGTAGTCGGCTTCTTCTTTATTCTGATCCCCGTGTTCGATGAGCGCGCGTATCGACTTCGTAAACGGAACGCAGTCGAGAATGAGGAACCGGTACGCCGCGATCCGCCCAAGGGAATCATCTTTCATGATCAGCCCGTGATAGGGAGCAGAAAATTCCCCCTGGTTGAAATACCATCCGCTGTTGAAATAATCTTCCGTTCCCGTACCCTTGATCGATGCCTCCTTTTCCCCATCGACATAGATCATTTCATCCCCTTCGAGGAAACTAAGACTTCCGTCGTAACTCTGCATGCTCATGTTGATCCCCACAAGATGTCCTTCCCCTTCAGCGTCAAGCAATGTATAATAGCGTGAAGGATCGGTTCTGATCTCGCGATGCCAGGTTGCATGGAAATACGCAACTGTCGAATCGAACGGGTTTGGAAGTTTGTGATAGTCGATGTGATAGTAGAATGACGGAATTGCCTGGCCGGTCTCGTTCGTCACTTCAACCCGTGCGGATTTGTTGAAGGGCATCGGAAAATAGCAGTAGTATCCGCCGCTCGACATGCCGGTGAATGGCGTAATGTATTGTTTGTACTGGAATCCCGTCCCGAAAAAATCCCCGATCGGAACTTCGACCGATGGATTCTTTTCACCGTCCCAATACATGCGGAGAACGATGTGGCGGAGAAAATATTTGTCGGACGATGAGATTGTCGTCCAGAACATCGTGATCACCCCGGGTCCATTGATATCGGCCAGCGTCGCCGTTGATCCCGCCGGGATGATGATGAAATCATCGTTTCCTCCGGTTGTATCACTGCTGGATAGTTGAACCAGCATTCCCTGTTTGAGAAACGGCAGGCGTGACGGGGAGAGCAGATTGTCCAGAACGGACTGTCCTGCCGCAATAGACACAACACACAGACTCAGAACAAACATTATTTTGATTTTCATCGCGGCCATATCTCGGCTATTGGACACCATCTTACCTCTCGGGCTTTATTGCATTCATTGGGTAATATTCATAGTTATGGATCTTCAACGCAGGGTCCTCTTCCATGAGTTCGCTGATTTGCTCCTCGTTATCCACTTCCAAGATACCAATGCCGAACGTTCCTTTGGGGTCAAACACCGGTCCGAAGATAAGCATGACGCCTTTATTCATATAGTCCTTCCAATACGCATGATGCTGCTGCACAATTATTTTTTCGCCGTCGGTCATTGTTTTAGCAAAATCGGGACGGCGTGGAAGAAATTTTATCATGAAGTGCTTTTTTTCCATAACATTAGTCTTCTGAAGAAGTAGTGATTTTTATCTCACGCAAAGCCGCACCGACGCAAAATAGATTAGAGGCAATCTCAAAAAAGGTTTCTATACAGAAAGCCGCCGTAAATGTCATGCTGAGCCCCGCTTTTCAGCGGGGTAGACTCCGCGAAGCATCCATAACATGAAAGCCTTGGAAATTCAAGGTGTGTCATTGTCATGGATTCTCCCGAAGGTCGCGAAGCGATCCCTTTGGGAGATGCCATCGGCATTCACCCCGCCTGAAAAACGACGGTCGACGACTCCCTACGGGTCTATGACCCATAGGGTCGTTCAACGAATCTACGATTCGTAGAATCGTAGATAGACGACTCGTCGAGGGTTCAGAATGACAATGATCTCTCAGTGTTCCTTGAGAAGAACGTGAGTAAGCGATTTTGAGATAGCCTCTAATAATAAGACTTATCCTGCATTACTACTTGATCAACATTAATTTCCTAGTCTGAACAAGATTCCCGGCGGTCAGTTGATAGAAATACACCCCCGACGGCAAGCCGACAGCGTTGAACGTAACTGAATGTTCCCCCGCGTTCTGCCGTTCGCTGATAAGGGTAGAGACATTTCTCCCGATCACATCGTACACCTTCAACGTCACAAAACCATTTGACGGCAATTGATACTTAATTTCGGTCGTTGGGTTGAACGGGTTTGGATAATTCTGTTCGAGCGTGAATATCGAAGGCATCTTCACCGGCGGCCGGACTCCATCAATTGGAATCCACACGCTAAATATTCCGTCATATTGTGAAAGCATTCCAAAGGTTCCCCCCGTTCCCACATATAATGTATTGTTATAGATACCAAGAGCAGAGACAATGGTAGAATCTTTTAATCCCTGCACGAAAACCGGCTGCCAGCTCGCACCGCCCCCCGGCAGCCAAAGCACTCCATGTCGGTAGTGAAGGCTGTCGATGCAAAACGTCCCCGCAAAAAGATAATCATCAAGGCTGTCGACGGCAAAACAAGAAACTGGATTTGTCGAATCGGGGAAAGGAATGTGGGTCCAGCTGTTGGCGCCGATCTTCATGCGAAAAACTCCTTTGTAAAGCGTGCTAACGTAGAGCAACGAGTCCACCTGAACGGCGATGCACATGATATCTCTGTTGGGTAAATCATAACTTATGTCGTTCCATGAATTGCCATGATCGGTTGATTTGAAGATTCCGCCGTTTCCAAAACCTTTGGCGCCGTATGATGGGACATCGCTTGACAGAGTTCCGGCATAAAGCGTCGAGCCGCTCACATAGAGCGACGCGACAAACGAAGAATCGGTCATCGGCCCGGAGAAGCATGAATCCCAGTGAGCACCGGGAATCGAGCGCCAGACTCCGCCAAAACTGGGGCTCTCGCTTTTCAAATCACACCCGGGAAGTCCTGCGAACGCATACGTGCCGTCCCAGGCGACTGCGGGAACGGTATGCGAAGGAAGCCCGCTTGCCGAATTCTGCGGATCGCCGATCTTCGTCCACGAACCATTGTATTCCCATACTCCGCCGTCCGTGCCATTGTGCTGAGCACTGTCTCCCGAAAGAGCATCAATGCCGGCGATCAAAACGGTTGCGCTTGAAGAGAAACTCGTGATCACGTTATCGGCTCCAGGAATTTGACCTGAAAGAGAAGGACCGGAGATCGGAAATACCCCGCTGTCATACACAGCGGCGTAGAAGTTCGAGTTGAGAAGGGCGAAACCTGTCACTGCACCATGCTGGGCAAAGCCTCCGGGATGCTGGGTCGAATCGGTTTGAGCAAAACTATTTCCTGCACTTAAGAGAAAGCACACAGCTGCCGTTATCATAGTTTTCATAAAAGCTCCTATTCATGTGAACAGCTCCATCATTGTTCTTCTGGATTTCAAACGAATCCCTCTTTCTTTGATTTTATGTCCCGACGCTTTTCATAGTGCGTCGTGGTGAGGTGAACGAAGTGAGAGAGGAGGACATCGGTATCTTCATCGGACAATTCCTCATCCATCGGGATACTGAAACAGAGGATCGGAGAGCTTGTCGGTTGGTAGGTGTCAACTGAAATACAGAGGACGTATCAATCGGAAAGTCCCCCGACATTGGTGATCGTATGTAAACGAATGTAGGGGTAAACAACAGGAGAATCAATGAAATAAAGTGGTTGAGAGCCAGGTTTCAATCTGAATCCCTGAATCGGGCCATAACACCGTATCAATGTAGCCCCACTTCCTAGTGCCATTTCTCAAGAGTATGCTTGTATTTTTTTACCGCTAAGACGCCAAGAAGTTATGAGTATAAAGGATTACAATACTCTTGGCATTCTCTGCAACTTGGCGGTGAAATACAAGATTATTTACTGGAACTGGCACGAGTTGACTAATTCGTTTCATTTCAATACATTAGACTCAATGCCAATGAATCCCCGTCGAATCTTTTCTTTCATTCTTCTCGCAGTCTATGCAGCGAGTCTGTCGATCGTTGTATTGCCTCACGGCGACGTTGATTCCGCATTCGGTTCGGGTAAAACAAGCCTGGCCACTCATGCCGACGCTTCTCATTGCAAGCATATCGACGCTTCTCACGCGGAAACGTGTTCCACTTGTTCTCTCTTTGCGGGGAGAGCCCTTTTTATTTCATCGCCGTTCTCCCTGGAGTGCTCTACTCAGGGAATTGTCGCGCGATCCTTGATTTTTTCTGCCTCGCATTCTTTTGTTCTATTAACTTCATTCTCCCGCCGAGCTCCTCCTCCCCTCCTTACAATTGCGTAATTGACATCCGGAAGAAATCCGGTAATCTTTAACCATTGTTGGGATGGCGCTGTGAAAAATATTATATCTATTTTTTTCTTCTCTTTATTGATTCCCATCGGCCTCTTTGCACAGCGCGATTCTACAGCCGTCGATTCCGTTTTGATGAAGCAACTCGAGCAACAGATGCAGCCGGCCGCTCCTCCGACGGCAGCCCCCGCAGCCGGCCGCAGTGCGCCGACAACGAATCCCGACATGAGCGCGATCGGCGATTTCCGATCATTGTACAACAGCGATGGAAAGCGGAACGTTGAATTGTATTTCAACCAATTGGAAGTGCAGATGGCATCGGTGGTCGACCCGTACGCGCGGGCAAACTTTCTCTTCTCTTTCAGCAAGGATACGGCGGGCGGCAATTTTAGTTCAGACATTGAGGAGGCAACGCTTACGTCGATTGACCTTCCTTATAGTCTTGAAGTGACGCTTGGAAAGTTCAAGCCGCACTTTACCAAAGTTAACACGCTCCATCCACACGCGTTCAGCTTTGTCGATTTTCCCTCGATGCTGACGCGCTACTTTACGGATGAGGGGCTTTTTATGGAAGGAGTTTCGGCAAGCTGGCTCGTACCGAACCCATGGGATTATTACCAGGAGCTGGATGTTGAAGTCGGCCGGAGCGAATTGAATACTACGCTCGACCAGGGAAATGCGGACAAAATGACGTACGTCGGGCATCTCAAAAACTTTTTCGAGCTTACCGATAACGCCACGGTTGAAATCGGATTGTCGGGACTTTCAGGCGTGAACGCCCAGCAATTCACGACAACCATGGGGGGAATCGACGTCACCTATAAGTGGAAGCCTGTACAATTCAATACCTTCCAGTCGTTCACATGGCAGACCGAAGCGATCGTTTGTAAAACGTCGACGCTTGAAGCGGCGAATGTCCAGACGTACGGGGCCTATAGTTTCGTCGAGTATCAGATAGAGAAGAGAACGTTTCTCGGCGCGCAGTTCGACTATTCAGCGCTTCCTGGCGTCAAGAGCAATGAGGATCGTGTCTCCTCGTTATTAATAAGGTTCCAACCGACAGAGTTTCAGATTCTCGCGCTGGAGTTTCAGCGGGACAACCGCAGTTACGCCGCTGACGCGAACCAGGTCATTTTAAGGGCAATTTTCGTCATCGGAAGTCATGGCGCGCACGCATATTGATCATCACAGCATTATTAATTCTATTGGAGAAAACTACGTAATGAAAAATTCACGATCGATAATTGCAGTTTTCATTCTGCTAAGCGTGGCGCTTAGTTCAATCGCCTTGGGCCAGATAAAGGTTGTTACGACGCTCACCGATTTGAAAAGCATCACGGAATTTATCGGCGGCAGCCGCGTCGATGTCTTCGCGATTGCCACCGGGTACCAGAATCCTCATTTTGTCGACCCGAAGCCGAGTTATATCCTGAAGCTTTCTCACGCCGACATGTTCGTGACCGTAGGCCTCGACCTGGAAACCGGATGGGTCCCCCCGCTCTTGAATAGTTCGCGCAACGCGAAGATTCAAAAAGGAGGAGACGGTTATGTGGATGCATCAGTCAACGTTCCTCTTCTCCAGGTTCCGACCGCCCTCAACAGGGGTGAAGGCGACATTCACATCTTCGGCAACCCTCATTACTGGCTCGACCCGGCAAACGGAAAGATCATCGCACAAAATATCTGCAACGGACTTGTTCGTCTTGACCCGGACCACCGCGACGAATTCACGGCAAACCTGAAGCACTTCGACGAAACGATCGATTCGAAGATCAAGGAGTGGACCGCCAAGGCCAGCGTGTTCAAAAACATGAAGGTGATCGTCTACCACAACGAATGGCCTTATTTTGAGCAGCGGTTCGGCATCATCATTGCCGACTTCCTCGAGCCAAAACCCGGCATTCCTCCGACGCCGTCGCAGCTGGCAAAAGTGATCGGTGAAATGAAACGGGATAATATCAAGATCATCATCAATTCACCGTACTTTACCTCCGATGCGGCGGACCTTGTCGCACGCAACGCGGGGGGAAAAGTCGTGACGCTGGCAACATCCGTCGGTGCAAACGATAAAGTGAAAACGTATATCGACCTTTTCGATTACGATGTCGCGCTGCTCGCCGCAGCCGTTCAATAAGCACACTCGACGAACACTAGAAGGAGAGATCAATGTTTGATATGTTTACGCAGGATTTCATTTTCAATGCTCTGAAAGTGAGCATCATCATGGGGCTTTTGCTGTCGTACCTGGGCGTCCATGTTGTCGGAAGGGGAATTGTCTTCGTCGACCTCGCTCTGGGACAGATCTCGATGCTCGGCGTGGCGGTGGCAAACTATTTCGAAAAAGACCCGACAATAATTTCCATCATCTTCACCATGGTCGGCGCATTCCTGCTGTCGTTCATCAAGATCAAAGATAAACGGCTGAAGCAGGAGGCGATCATCGGCATCGTGTATGCCGTTGCTTCGGCCGTAACGGTGCTCTTTATCTCCAAGGCTCCGCATGGTGAATCCGATATTTCCGAAGTCCTCTTCGGCAGCGTCTTTACCGTGACGACGTCGCAGATCATGACGATGGCAATTGTGTTCGGCATTATCGGGGTCGCACATTTCATTTTTAGGAAGAAATTCTTTGAACTGACCGAGAAGTTCGAAAATCACGAGATCGAGGATATCGGAATATTCAATCTCTGGAATTTTCTCTTCTATCTTTCCATCGGATTGTCCATCGTGCTGGCTGTGCGGGTCGCGGGTGTCATTCCCGTGTTCTCCTATCTTATCATTCCCCCGGTTGCAGCGATCCTTCTCACGCGGAAACGATCCGCCGCTGTGATCGTTGCCCTCACCGTCAGTGCCGTCGGGAGTTTTTTTGGCCTCTATTTCTCGGCGAATTTCGATTTCCCTGCGGGGTCGTCGGTGGTGGCAATTCTTGGAGCTCTCTTTTTGGTGGTGGCAATCATTCGCTCTATTAAAACAGGCATCGCCGCAAGAAAAGGGAACTTTTGAGAAGTTCGAGGTGTCTAAATCGTTGTAGCGTTGTTTCAGACTCAGCGTTTCCCGCGATGATGTTCGAGAGAAGAATCTTTATCCAATGAACAAATTTACCAGCAACAAGTCGGTCGTATTTATTGCCGTTTCCTGGCTCTTTATCGCGGCATTGTTCGCGGACGGTGCCAACCTCGACGATTTATTGCCTGGAACGATCGTTGTTCACTCCGACGAGGACAACGATTCCCAAACCGATGCTCAATTGCTGACGCACGTTTCGAATGATATGCCTGTTCGTTCACATTCCCTTCCACAGCCTTCTCATAGCAGAGAAACACCCCAGCCGACGCCCCCTCTTCGAATCGTGTATGACCAGGACAGCGATTCGCTTGCGGCAAGCCCTGTGCTCGCATCCGAATCATCAGTGATACTTCCCCCGGAAATTCACATCTCGATCAAGTCGATAGAACCAACGCATTCCCTCTATCTCCGCAATTGCACCCTCCTGATTTAACTCTTCCAGCGTTCATTTCCTCTGGCCGGCGAGGGGCACGTTTTCAGCCTTCACGCTGACCGCTATTCCCAAATTGCATTCGTTCCTATTCGAAGAATTCCGTGTTCTTATGAATTCCCAGAATAGGCCTATTTGAACGGAACCATAGTGCGGACTTCCTCGCGTACCCGAACTCAGGATCGCGAAGAACTCCCGCGCGGATATTCGTTCAGAACACCAATATTTGCATGAATAAAGGCGTAGACGATATATGATGAGATCAATGAAGGTCATTGGCGCTCTTTATCTGGCCGCCCATGCTCTTGCCCTTGCGCAGACGCCTGCGGCCCGGACGAATACTGCAGCGATCTCTCTTCAACAGGCAGAAGAGCGTTTTCTGAAAAATAACCTGCAGCTTCTGGCCGGCCGCTTTAACGTCGATGCTGCGAAAGCGGCGTTGGATCAGGCGGAGCTTTGGAACAATCCGAATCTTTCGATCGAACAGAACGCCTACAACAAGTTCACCAGGCGGTACTTCGACGTGACGAAAACCGGAAACACGGAAGTTCAGCTGCAGCAATTGATCCTTCTCGCTGGAAAACGCGGCAAACAAATGCGGCTGGCAGAGATCAATTCCCGGATCACGGAGAATTCTTTTTACGACCTCCTTCGGGCGCTCAAGTATGAACTCCGTACCGATTTCTTCGACCTCCATTTCCTGCAGCAGTCCCTCGCCTTCTATAATGAGACGATACCCAGCGTAAGGAGGACGGTAGCGGCAACGGAAGCCATCTACGAGAAACGGTCTATTCTCCTTTCGGAAGTCTTGCGCCTGAAATCTCTCCTTTTCTCACTTGAAAGCGAGAGGCTTGGATTGATAAATCAAATATCGGAGATCGAGCATAGAATGGGCATTCTTCTGCACGACACTTCGGGGTCCGTGTCATATTTCGTTCCGCAACTCGACAACGCTGCGGTCGACAGTCTTCAGATGGAAAGTCTTTCGCTTCAGGACGTCATAGCTGCCGCGCTCGAAAAACGCCCGGACTACAGAAACTCGGAGGCCCAGATTCAGTACGAGGAAACGAATCTCTCGCTTCAAAAGGCGATGAGGATCCCCGACCTCACTGTCGGCGGGACATATTCTCGCGCAGGAAATTATGTCCCCGATTATTACGCGCTGACGTTGTCGATCGATCTCCCGATTTTTAACAGGAACCAAGGGAACGTCGAGGTTTCCGAGAATACGCTGGAGGCGGACAAACTGCTGCGCGAGTACTCACGGAAAACGCTTGAAAAAGAAGTTGCGACAGCTTACCAGAGAGCGGTCGACACCGACAGCCTTTTCAAGGCGTTCGATAAGAACTTCACTAGAGAGTACAAAACACTGGTAGAAGGAATGGATGCCGATTATCAAAAGCGCAATATCACCATCATCGAGTTCACGGATTTTTACGAATCATACAGGACAAGCATGCTGCAAATGAATCAACTCCAAAACGCGCGGCTTGATGCTTTCGAAGGGTTGAACTATGCCGCTGGAACGAGTTTGATCAATCCGTAAATCATTTCACGGTTCAATTGATTTTACAAGGAATATACTATATGAAAACCACAACATTCTTCATCAAAAATATCACCCTGCTTCTCGGCGTGATGCTCGCAATGCTTCCGAACACCGGTTGCCAGGAAAAAAGCGACGCGGGTTCGATCGCACAGGAATCAGAGAGAAAGCCGGTCGTCTCCGACGACGGACGGACGATCAGGTTTCCATCAGAGTCGGCTGGATTGCAGCAAATACAAACAACGGAAGCAAAGCAAGGGACGGCACAGGTCTCCGTGATCGCTCCCGCGCGGGTGGTCGCGACTATTTCACCTGCCGCCACTTCATCGAGAAACATCATGCTGTTCGAATCTCCGGATGTCACAACGTTGTATTCCCAGTACCGTCAGAGCAGCTCCAACGTCGAGCTCACATCTAAAAATCTCGTTCATGTCAAAGAGATGTACAACAATCAGGGGGCAACGGCGCGCGACCTGAATCAGGCTGAAACTGACGCGGCGAATGCCCGAGCAACAATGGGTGAAATGGAAGGCAGACTGAGAGCGTTCGGTTTCAATCCTGCCGAGCTCGAGTCTGTCGCAACGCAAACGGCATGGCTGATGTCCGATGTGCCTGAGACAGAACTTCACAAGGTGCAAAAAGGAGAGAATGTGGAGATTGTGTTCTCCTCGTTTCCTGATAAGAAACTTATCGGCAAAGCAGCTGCCATCGGCGATATCGTTGACCCGGCAACCCGCACTGTCAAGGTCCGGGTGACGCTCCAGAATCCGAGCGGACGCTTTCTTCCCGGAATGTTCGCCCGCGTGGATTTCAGTTATCCGCAGCGTGATGTCATCCTTTTGCCGCTCGATGCGATCGTGACCGTCGATGCGAACGATTACGCTTTTGTCCAATCTTCCGGGGGAGAATTCAGCCGGCGCAAGGTCACTATTTCCAACGCCAATGAACTGAGCGCCGTGGTGCTCAACGGTATTTCCGAGAGGGAAAGAGTAGTAACAAGCGGGACGATGCTTCTCAAAGGACTCAGTTTTGGGTACTAATAGAAGTCATCTCAAAAGATCCAAAAAATGGCATTCTGAACGAAGCGAAGCGGAGTCCCTTCGAGAGAATCCATAACGATCATGCATTATCAATCTACGAGGCTTCGGTGTCGCGGATGCTTCGCTACGCTCAGCATGACATTTACAAGTGCATTCTCAATCAAAATCATTTTTGAGATGGCTTCTAATAATTCCACGAAGAATCAAGCCAAATAACTTCAGATTATTATGATTCGAAAACTACTCGCCTCTGCTCTCAATCAACGGCTTGCGACGCTTTCGCTCGTCGTCATCATCATTGTGATCGGCGCATGGTCGTGGGTTACTCTTAGAAAGGAAGCGTATCCCGACATCGGCGATACGCAGGTAACCGTCATTACCCTGTTCCCGGGACGCGCAGCCGAAGAAGTAGAACAGCAGGTCACGCTTCCCATCGAACGCGCGCTTAACGCGGTCCCGAACGTTATCAGCCGCCGCTCGAAAACCATTTTCGGACTCTCGGTCATCGAGCTGACGTTTGAAGACGGTACCGACGACTATTTTGCGCGGCAGAGAGTACTCGAAAAACTGAACGACGCGGTCCTGCCCGACGGCGTCAGCCCGTCCCTCGGCCCGCTGACTGGGCCGGTAGGAGAAATTTTCCGGTACGTCATCGAAGCCGACGGAAGCCAAACCCCCATGGATCTGCGAACGCTGCAAGATTGGGTTGTGACGCCGAGGTTATTACAGGTTCCGGGCGTCGCGGACGTAGTGAACTTCGGGGGTTTGGTGAAGCAATACCATGTCATCACATCCCCCGACCGGCTGCAGCGCTACAATCTTTCCGTTCAAAATGTGATCGACGCAATTACCGCAAACAACCTCAATACCGGCGGCAATATCGTCCAGCGGGGAGGGCAAGGGTTTGTTGTGCGAGGGATCGGCGCCATCCACACGATAGACGACATCAAGAATATTGTCGTCACGTCGATCAACGGAGTCCCCGTGTTTATCCATGACCTGGCGAGTGTTGAGGAGTTTCCCCTTCCTCCCGCCGGCATTCTCGGATACACTTTGCAGCCGAGTGATTCGTCGCGCGTCGACGTGAACTCAAGCATCCAGGGGTTGATCGCCATGCGAAGAGGTGAAAATCCATCCGACGTCGTCGACGCCCTGAAGGAACGTGTCAACGAAATCAATGAAAACGAGTTGCCATCGGGAGTCCGGCTTCACATCACGTACGACCGGAGCGAGCTCGTCAACTACACGATCGATACGGTCTCGCGCACGCTGTTCGAGGGATTTTCCATCGTCATCATCGTGTTGATATTTTTCATCGGGAGCGTACGCGCCGCCCTTGTGGTCGCGACGACGATCCCGATCTCCATGCTCTTCGCGTTCAGCATGATGAAACTCACGGGCATCCCGGCCAACCTTCTTTCCCTGGGCGCGGTCGATTTTGGGATTATCGTCGACGGCGCAGTCGTGATGGTGGAAAATATCATGCGGCGGTACCGCGATGCCACGGCCGAGGAACGCAGGCAGGGCATTTTACGTTTTACACTCTCGTCGGCTCAGGAAGTAGGAAGAGAGATCTTTTTCTCGATCACCATCATTATTCTCGCCTACCTGCCGATTTTTTCATTCCAGCGCGTGGAAGGCAAACTTTTCTCGCCGATGGCGTACACACTAGCTTATGCCATAACCGGATCAATGCTCCTTGCACTCACGGCGATCCCGGTGCTCATGACCATGATCTATCGCAAGCACTTTGATTCAGAACACCCCGGCCGCATCGAGTGGCACAACCCGATGTATGAATGGATCGAACGGAAATATGAAAAGATCATCGGCGTGCTGACGCGGCATTCCATTGCGACGGTCGCAGTGTCCGGCGTCGTTGTTCTGATGGTCATTGCCCTTGGAGCAAAGAAGATCGGCACGGAATTCCTTCCGGAGCTTGATGAAGGGTCTTTGAACATCCGTTGCTTTTTCCCCGTCGGCATATCACTGCGGGAAGCAGAGAAGTATTGCCCGATCATCAGAAGGGTGATCAGCAGCCATAAACAAGTCAATGTTGTGCTTACGCAGCTGGGCAGAAACGACGATGGAACCGATCCGTACGGACCGAACCGGCTCGAGATTTTTGTCGGCCTGCGGGATTACTCGAAATGGAGCAGCCAGATCTCAAAAGAAGATCTGCTCAGACAGATCAAGAGCGAGCTCGAGGAATCCGTCCCCGGGGCTCAATTTTCTTTTTCGCAGCCAATCCTTGACAACGTTACCGAAGCGGTTACAGGAAGCGTGGCAGACCTCGCTATCTTGATTAACGGCGAAGACCTGAAGTTCATGCGCTCGAAGGCCGATTCTATACTTGCGATCATACGAACCATCCCGGGCGCTAGCGAAAGCGGCATCGAACAGGAAGGAGATCAGGCTCAGCTGACGGTCGATATCGACCGGACGGCGGTCGCTCGCTACGGAATCAATGTGAGCGACGTTCAGAAAATGATAGAGGCGGCGATCGGGGGAAAGATCGTCGGCAAGCTGTACGAAGGAGAAAAGCGGTTCGATATTGTCGTCCGTTACACTTCCGAATACCGTGCTTCGATAGAATCGGTGCGCGACATGCTCGTCCTTTCTCCTTCGGGAGGACGGATCCCGATTTCGCAGCTTGCAACGATCAAGCTTGTTGACGGTCCGACGATCATTCAGCGGGAAGACGGGATGCGGCAGATTTCGGTGCGCACAAATATCAGAGGGCGCGATCAAGGGAGCTTCGTCACAGAGGCTCAGGCAAAGGTGGCCGCGGCGATCTCCCTCCCAAAAGGATATTCGATGTCATGGGGAGGGCAATTTGAGAACCTCTCGCGGGCGGGAAAACGGCTTGCCGTCGTCATACCCCTTACGATCGGCATTATCTTTCTTATTCTATTCACCATGTACAGAAATGTCTGGCATGTCGGCGTAGCTATGGCGAGCATCCCCTTTGCGCTGATCGGCGGGATCGCAGCGCTGTTGATCCGCGGTTACAGCTTTAATGTCTCGGCGGGCGTTGGATTCATTTCACTCTTCGGCGTCTCGATCATCGCCGGCGTTCTCTTTGTTTCGCGAACCAATCGGCTGATGGAGGATCTCGACTTGAATCTGTTCGATGCAGTGAAGCGAGCTGCCGTAATCCAACTCCGCCCGAATCTCATGACGATGCTCCTTGCGCTCCTGGGACTCATACCAGCGGCCCGGGCCACAGGCATCGGCTCCGACGTACAGCGCCCTCTCGCTACCGTTATCGTCGGCGGATTGTCGTCCGCACTTATCATGACTCCGTTGGTACTGCCTGCGGTGTATCTCGTTTTCGTGAGACGTAAAAGCAACAAGAACCAACATCCACCAACCGAACCATGAGGCTGATATGACCGAAGTAACAATCTTCCTGGACGAAGACGACATGGTCAAGGATGAATCGTTGTATCAATACATTATGAAGTATCTTCTTCATCATCATATACAAGGAGCGTCGGTGTTCGCAGCGATGGGCGGGTACGGCGTGAAACGGCATCTCCATTACCCCCGAAAAATTGGTGCGTCGGGTGAGGGTCCTATTATGATTTTGTTTATCGATGAGGAGGAAAAAATTAGAGAAGTTCTGCCGCATTTAAAAGAAGTCGTTGCGGAAGGGCTAATTGTACTGAAGAATGTCGAGCGAGCGTAACGCTTCAATGAACAATCAACAATGATCAATGATCATAAGAAGTTCTGTACCTTTCTTGTTGATTGTTCATTGATCATTGTTAATTGATTCTTACTTCGCCTTAAGAAGCAGTACCGGCACACTGACTCCGTGCCGGACTTTTGTCACCGTTGTCCCGAGAAAGAGGTCAGCCATCAAACGATGACCATGCGTGCTCATCGCCACAAGATCGCATCCTCTCTTCAGGATCCATTTAACAATTTCTTCTGCAGGCTCGCCGTAGGCTAGCTCCGCTTCGGCAGGAATCCCGTCGGAACGGAATTCTGTTGTCACTTTCTCGAGGTACTCCTTGTCTTCCCCTACTTCCGGACTGACCGCGTCGGATCCGAAGGTGCGGGCTGCCCATCCGTCGGCGACATGCAGCAGTACGACTCTGCTCTGCATGAACCGGGCGAGCTGTTTGATGTGTTCGATGATCGCTCTGTCTGTCGGCGTTCCGTCCAGCGTCACGAGGATTGTTTTATACATTGCTGCTTCCTTTTGCCGTCAAAAAATTATCCGCCGATGATAACGCGCCATGCTGCTGCCAGCGAATCCGGGAGTGCGTAAATATCCATAATAGTTATCAGAATAGCACTCCCCCAGCCGGCGATCAGCAAAAACCAGCCATTTTTCCAGGTCCCCATTCTCTTTCGGGAGCTTGTAAACTGAAGCAGCGGGAACATTGTAAATGGAAGCTGGAGTGCCAGGACAACCTGGCTGAGCGTCAGCAAGTCTGTGACACTGCTGTCGCCGCGGATACCGATAATGAACACCGCCGGCAGAATGGCGAGCGTGCGCGTGATGAGGCGCCGTATCCACGGCTTGATCCTCCAATGCATAAAGCCTTCCATCACCACTTGTCCGGCAAGCGTACCGGTTATCGTGCTGCTTTGGCCGCTCGCCAGCAGCGCCACCGCGAACAATGTGCTCGCGACAGCCGTCCCCAGCAGCGGTGCAAGTGTGAGGTACGCCACTCGAATCCAGTCGCTCTCGGCTGCTAGTTTTACTACCTGTCCGCCGGCTGCAGCAACAGTGTCCTTCCCATAGAACACTATTGCCGCAAGCACGAGAATAGCAGCGTTGACAAAAAAAGCGATCGTCAACGCGATCACCGAGTCGATCGTATTGAACTTAACAGCCTGCCGTATGGATGCTTCATCCTTCTGCAGTTTGCGGCTTTGCACGAGCGCCGAATGAAGATACAGATTGTGCGGCATCACGGTTGCGCCGATAATGCCGATCGCGACATAGATCATTCCGATTTGGCGGAAGTTCGGAGAAAATAAGGCGACTCCCATTTCCGCAAAGCTCGGCTGCGTCTGTGCGAGAATGAAAATTTCGATAAAATAACACGCACCCATCGTCGCGACAAGGATCAGAACGACAGCTTCAATAGTACGCATCCCGAAACGCTGCAGTCCGAGGAGGAGGATCACGTCGAGGCCTGTGATGATGACCGCCCAGAACAGCGGAATGTGGAACAGCAGATTGAGCGCGACCGCGCTGCCGAGAACTTCAGCCAGATCGCACGCACCGATGGCAACTTCCGAAAATAGCCAATTGGGCCAGCGGGTCCAACTGGGATACCAATCACGAAGACATTGTGCAAGATCTTTTCCGGTCACAACGCCGAGACGCGCGGCTATCACCTGCAGGAAGATCGCCATGAGGCTGGCCATTCCAACAACCCACAAAAGCCCGTACTTGAATTGAGCTCCTCCCTGTAGATCGGTCCCCCAGTTACCGGGGTCCATATAACCTACGCTGACGAGAACGGCAGGCCCCACAAATGCGCGCCAGTTCTTCCAGAAGCCGGCTTCATGCTTCGGCACTGCAACCGTGCCGTGTACTCCTTCTAATGAAAGGTGGTTTGTGTCCGGCCCCGGCTCGCTGTTGTCTTTGGCTGTATTGGGATCGGCCTTATCAGTATTCATATTCTTCCTTGCACGCCATCATCCCTCGACAAAAATATTATGTGATAGCACAGAACTGATAACGGTCTCCTTTGGGCCAATCCTAACAATCATTGAATTATCGAACTTGTTTTTTTGCTTTACCACAATCCGTTTGTTAAGAGAGAGTCCGATGGATGATGCGTATTGCAACATTTCAGGGTTCGAGTCGTTGACGCGCAGAACCCGTACCGTCGCTCCTTCTTCTGCCTCGCCCAGCGGCTGGAGGTTCATCTTCTTGATCGTTCCGTCCTTTTGAGGAATAGGATCGCCGTGGGGGTCCACCTTCGGGCAGCCCAGGACCTCGTCGATCTTTTCTTCCATCCTTTCCGACATGATGTGTTCGAACTCCTCCGCTTCTTCGTGAATCGTATCCCACGAAAAGTGGAGAACTTCCACGAGAAACATCTCCCACAGCCGGTGCTTCCTGATGATCTTGAGTGCTGAACGCTTCCCCTTTTCCGTCACTTCAACCCCCTTGTACGGAACGTGCCGGAGAAATCCTTTTTTCGAAAGCTTTTTGACCATATCGGTAACCGACGCCGGTGAAATTCTCAGCTTCGCCGCAAGGAGGGTCGTGGTGACCTTCTTCTCGCCGGATTCGAGCTCGTAGATGTTTTTCAGATAATTTTCGACACTGATGCTTGGCATGTTCTCCATTAAATTTAGGTGTGTCTAAAATAATATTTAGAACGACAAAAGTCAAGAGCGGGGGGAGCCGCATCTGCCTAGTGCCATTTCCCAAAACAAATATTGTATTTTTAAAAAACTACTACACCGCAAAGGACGCTAAGGACGCGAGGATTTCATAGTTTGTTTTACAAAAACATCTTTGCGATCTTAGCGTCCTTTGCGGTTATAATACAAGATTTAATATTAGAAACGGCACTAATCACAAGGGCTGTACCACCATGATATTTTCTTTTGTATATTACGGTATGGAAACTGGTGCTTTTCAGCTTTCGCTTGAGACGACAACTGTTTATTATTCCGTCCGCGGGAGCGGTGAACCGCTCATGCTCTCTCCGGTAACGTGGGGCATCGACGGCCACCGATGGACTGCGCTGGAAGAGCTTGGGCGAGATTTCACCCTTATACGCATGGACCCCCGCGGGACGGGAAAATCCGGGGGAGTAAAAGAAAAGAACGAGTACGGGATTCCAACGCTTGTCGGCGACATGGAGAAGCTGCGCGAACACCTTGGAATCGAACGATGGAATGTCATGGGGCAATCAGCGGCAGGATGGACGGCATTCGAATACACGCTCGCGCATCAAGAGCATGTCGATCATCTTGTGATCGTCTGTTCTTCGCCGACGGGACAATTCTACGAAGGGACATTCCGGGACCCTACCCATCCGATGTATCCCCGCTACGAAAAGCTCTCAGAGGAAATCCGATCACTGCCGCAGCCGGAACGGGTAAAGAAGTTTAATCGCGTGATCTACCAGTACGACGCGCAAACGGAGGAATCCCGAAAAACGATCGATGCGATATTTGCAGATGCGGAATTCGATCCGCGGCGAAATCAATTTTTTGTCATGAACGAATTGCGCAGGTATGACGTGAGGAATCGCTTGTCAGAAATTTCAGTTCCGACGCTCGTTATTGGCGGCAGGCATGATGTCCATGTTTCGCCGTTGTGGTCCGAAATGATGGCGGACAACATTCCCCATTCTCAATTGACGATGATGGAACACAGCGGGCATTTTCCCTGGCTCGACGAGCCGGAGAAATTTTTTGATGCGGTACGAAAATTTCTTTCGGCGCCTCTCTAGGTCCGAACACTCACGCTACCGCTTTCCGCTTTCTTCTCTCTTCTGAAAGATCTCGTCAGATAAACCAGTGTTTACTTTGTAATCCGAATACAGAATGGTCGCGCTCCCTTTTCGCGGCAGCCGCTGCGGGCTGTACATTTTTTCAGACGATGAATCGGCAGGCTGCTGGTTGTCCATATGCGCTTCGATCTTGGAAGGAAGCATATATTTGCCGTCCACGGTTTGGTACTCGAAGTCGACCGCGACTTTTCTTACGTCCGACGGAGTTGATTCAAAATGCGTTACAACCCACCGTGCGCCGTCCACCCAGATATAGCTCTCGCGGATCGGCTTTCCCTTTTCCGGCTTTGAAAGCAGGCGCAATTTGTACACAGGTATATTTTCTTTCCGGCTGGTTTCTACCACCGTTGCGTCGAACTTATCAATAAACTGCGCCGGGTTCATTCCGGCGATTTCGCGCGGGACCATCGCAAAATTCTTCGCTTCGATGTGGATCTTGTCCGGCTGTTTGAAATAGACCGTCACAAGCATCTCCGGAATTTGCATCTTCTCCATATCAACCGTCACCTTCAGCTGGGCGGTATAATCCTTTACCGTCTCGAATTGTCTTTTCATATTCTGAAGAATCTCTGCCGCGGCCGGTGTCTGACCGTATGAAGGACGGATCGCAACCATCAACAGCAGCGCACCGGAAAGAAGAACTCTTTTCATCGCTTTCCTCGTGTAATTATAGATTAGAATTTCATCAGGTCTTGCGCAAAACCCAAAGGGATGAGTTCGCCGGTTGCAGCGGCGAAAACAAATACAAATAGATTCCTGACGTCTCCTCCAGAAATATCTTTTCAGGCTTTTCGCAGCGCCTGTTTTGCCTCGAGAATCGTAACATATTTATTGTAGAGCGCCATGCAAAGCGTTCCGAAAATTCCTATTCCGATAAGAGACCACCATACCCTCGATGGATCGCCCGCCTGTTTTGCGCTTTGATAGAGCCATCCTCCAATCGGGTCCCCGACAAAACGGGCAATGGCAATCGGCAGGAACGCATAACCCTGGAATAGGCCCTGTTGTCCGGAAGGCGCGATCTCGGAAATGTATTCGTAATATCTCGGAGCCTGGATCATTTCCCCGATCGCGAATGCGACGATGCCGGCGGCGATCGTCGGAATAGAAGGATGGATGCCGATGATGATCCATATGAACGATGAGACGGCGAAACCGATCAGAATGGCGGTGCGTGTCGGAATATTTTTCGTCAGCCGATTGATGGGAATCTGGAAAAGTATGATCGCTCCTGCGCCCGCCCACGATTGCACGATCTCATACGGCGCCTCTTTGCCGATATAATCGGTGATGTAGTAGGGAACGATGATGAACTCCTGCCAAAAGATGATCCAGTACAACGAATAAATAAGGAGAAAGATCATAAATTTGAAGTTGCCTAGGACGACGAAAAGATTCGCGATCTTCTTTCCAAGTGATTCCGTCGATCCTGTTTTGTCCCCCTTTACTTCCTTGTACAGTATGAGATTGACGGCAAGCATTGCGAAGCAGCTCGCAGAAGATACAAGGTAGACGAACTCGTTTCCGAAACTGTCCCGCACGAAATACGCGATGGTCGGACCGATCATCGCTCCGGCATTGACCAGCCAGTAATAGATCGCGAAACCGAACGACTTGTTCTTTTCAGTCGAAGCAACGGCCACGGTTCCAAGCACGGACGGCTTAATAAAGGACCCCCCGAATGCGGTGAAAACGAGAAACGCCATAAGAAGCCAGTACAGCGAGAATCCGCCGTAGACTCCTGCGAAGGCCGACATGCCAAGCGATCCGATAAGAAAGTAACCAAGCCCTAATATTGAAAATGCAATATTGAATGCCCGGCGAAAGCCCCATTTGTCTGCCAGCGTTCCGCCGAGAATCGGCAGGAGATAAATTAATCCGCCGAAGATCCCCGACAGCGTGCCTGCTTGCGTTTCCGTGAAACCGAGTCTATTGCGGAGGTAGACCATGAAGACGATCTGCTGTCCGTAGTACGCAAGACGTTCGAACAGTTCCATTCCGTTTGCCACCCAAAACGCAGGATGGAAACCGTTTTTGATCTCAGCGAGGCTTTGGCGAATGTGCATCAACCACCATGGCGCGTTTGTGAAAAATGATCATGAAAGAATATCTTTGTGCCGGAAGACATAAAGTGTGATCAGCCAAAAGCCGACGCAGTGCGCAGCGAGCACGCTGCATGATCTGGCGATGGTCCCCCAATCGAGAGGATTTTTGAATGCCTGCTGCCATACATTTCCGTATGTCGTGAAAAGGTACGGTTTGACCGGCTCAACCGACCCGACCGGCAGGTTTGAAATGACAAGCAACGCGACCATCACGGCCATGGTCGCGATGATCGGGCCGATCGCATTTTCCACGAACGACGAGAAGAGAAAGGCGAGCGAAGCCACGACCCACATCGATAAGATCCCGAGGCCGTACGCAAGGGCAAAGCGGGGCCACAGCTGCGCCTCGGGCAATATCGTGAGCATGTCGCGGTCGATTGCAAGGAGATCGCCGCTGCCGAAAATCAACAGGCCAAGCCCGACGCTGAGCACGGCAATCGAAGCGACCAGCGACGCCGTATAGAGGAGCGTTGTAATATATTTGGAATTGAGAATGCGACCCCTTGATACAGGACGTATCAGCGTCAGTCGAAATGTCCCTGCCGTTGCTTCGCCGGCGAGCTGGTCGCCCGCCACGAGGCTGATGAGAAACGGGACGTGCACCCACAGGCTGTTCATGATCAGTTGAGCGATGATCCATCCGTTAAAGAGATTTCCGGTAATAAAAAAATCGTTCTGCAGCGCGCGCATTTGATACTGGATGAATCGCCCCCCTTCAACTTTCATCGCCCACATCACCAGCGGGATGATGACCACCACGGCGATGAAACCGATGTAGGTCCGCCATTTTGCATACGTTTTAAAAAGTTCGTAATAAATAAGGTTGAACATGGGCCTCCTACCCGGGAATATCGTTTAATTCTCTTCAGTCACTGAAAGAAAATACTTTTCCAGCGAACGCTGCTGCTGAACGGAAAAGACTTTGCACTTTGCGGCCACGAGTTTCGAGATGACGGCCGGAATGTCCCTGGTCTCGACCGATGCGGTAATACCGGAAGAATCTTCGACTGCAGAGCTGACGCTCTTGATTTTTTTCATCACGCCGAGCGCTTTCCTTCGCGGCTCGGCATGTATCAATATTTTATTTGCGCTGGCACGAAGCAGTTCATCAACGCTTCCCTGGACGATAAGCTTCCCCTTGTTAATGATCGCCATGCGCGTCGCGACCTGCTCCACTTCATTCAGCAAGTGGGATGAAAGAAAGACCGTCATCCCATGGTCTTTGGAAAGCCGCGCGATCAACTCGCGGACTTCTTTCATGCCCTGCGGGTCTAGTCCGTTCGTCGGCTCGTCGAGCACGATCAGTTCGGGGTCGCAAAGAAGAGCCTGCGCGATCCCCAGCCGCTGTTTCATGCCGTGTGAAAACGTCTTTACGCGGTCGTACGCCCTCTCCTGTAGTCCGACCAACGACAGCGAGTCCATTATTTTTTTCTTTTGCGGAGTCTTCCCGAGAGTGAGGGATCCGGCGATCTCCATATTGCGAAACGCGGTAAGGTAGAGATAGAAATCAGGCTTCTCAACGATGCCGGCGACTTTCGCAAGCGCTTTTTCTCTCTCGTTTTCAAGACTGTGGCCGAGCAGTTCGACGGAACCGGTAGTGGGTTGAATGAGTGAAAAGATCATCCGGATCGTCGTGCTCTTTCCGGCGCCGTTCGGGCCGAGGAATCCAAACACGTCGCCGCGGTAAATTTCAAGGTTCACATCCTCAGCGGCCCAGCGGTTCTTATAACGCTTACCGAGGTTGATAGTACGTAGAACGATTTCGTCAGACATAGGAGTCAATGATCAATGAACAATCAACAATGAACATTGATCATTGTTGATTGTTCATTGTTGATTGTTAAATTATTTCGTTCAAAAGCTCTTTCCGTGGATTAGGTATGACCACTTTGTTGACGAGCAGGCCGCGCTCCGAACATACCGCTCCGGCCGAATCGACTGCCGACCGTACGGCAGCGACATCCCCCGTTAATGTGACAAATGCTTTTCCTCCAAGGGCCATCGCAAGGCGTATTTCGATGAGACGGACGCTTGCTGTTTTCACCGCGGCATCCGCAGCTTCGATCAACGACGCAACGCTGAACGCCTCGACGATTCCAAGCGCGTCCAGCATCTCCACATGAGATACTCCGGAGATGGCCGGAAAAATGTCCTTGTGTACGTTTGGAATAACGAATGTATCAATCACCATGCCCGTGCCGCTGACCGTCCCCGCGTCAACGCTCGCCCGTACGGCGGCAACGTCGCCTCCGACCATGACAATATATTTCCCCGAGCAGATGCTTCGGGAGAGAAGCAATTCAACGTCTGCGGCTTTCAGCATTGCATCGCCCACCAGGTATCCGGCCGCAATGCTGGAAAGTTCGATCAAGCCGATGGAATTCATTTCTGGCATGCTTCTCCTTCACGGTTATTTTTGTTCTATGATGATCTCTTCGTTCTGCAGGGTGACAACGCCGTCAATGCTCGCATGAACACGGGCGCCAAGTTTGCCTGTGGGGATCTCGCCGATGACATCTCCTGTCTTTACAACATTTCCCGATCTTACAACCGGAATTGCGGGTGCTCCGATATGCTGGGCCAGCGGTATTCGCACTCGAGCCGAAGAAAACGTTGTCTCCCGGTAGTGCGCGGGCACATCATAGTCTCTCACGCCAAGTTTTCCGACCAACTGCTTCAGCGGTACATGCCTGCCGTCATACATCGGGTGCGGTTTCACTTCCTTGTTGCCCTGCCATTGTATTCCTTTCGCATTGAGGTCGACCTTCGCCTTATCACACGCTTCTTTCGGGAACAGATCTTCCGGGCATGCGTACAAAGTGCACAGACCGCAAGAGCAGCAGAGCTGAGCCCATTGATTCCAGAGGTCTTCGCCGGATGCGGTGAAGCTGAGGCTCCGCATCACCTTATGCGGCTGAACATCGTATCCCAGCAGGTAACGGGGACAGAACTCCGTGCAGTAACTGCACTGATCGCATGCCGATTTACCTATACGGTGTTTCGATTTTTCCGGCAGATTTTTTCTTGATACCAGCCGATGTTCCACCGGTAAGACGACCAAACCGGCGCACGTTTTTGTCACGGGGAGGCTCATATCCGAAGAAAGCTTTCCCATCATGATGCCGCTGACGAACACGGCGTATTCGGAAACCGATGCGCCGCCTGCCGCGGCAACGACGTCCGCGAAACTGATTCCAATAGGAACAGTAAACGTCGATGGGTTTTTGACCGCGCCTGCGACACTAATACACTTTGTGGTAACGGGTAATCCTTCGCCGGCATAAAACATGTTACGCAGTGTCTCCACGTTATTGACAACGATGCCCACGTCCAGCGGGATTCCCTGAGGCGGAATCAGCCGCTTCGTCGTTTCATAAACAAGGACGTATTCATCACCCGTCGGATAATAGTCTCCCAGCAATTTCAGTTCGATATCCGTCCGTTCCAGCGACGACCTGACGCCGCCCAGCTGATCTTCGTATTTCTTCTTGATGCCGAGGACCCCGTGCTTCGCTCCTGTTGACGACATCAGTTGAACCATTCCGTTTACGACAGCATCGGGTTCACGCTTCAACAACTCCAGATCCTTATGGAGGAGCGGCTCACATTCTGCGCCGTTCGCAAGAACAAATTCGACCGCAGACGCTGCCTTAACGTGCGAAGGAAAACCTGCGCCGCCGCATCCGACAACGCCGGCATTTCTTATTTGCTCGTGGAATGTCATAAATCTCTTATATTTTCATTTCTTGCCGATTAACTCAGACAGCAACTTTCACTATCAACTTGTGGACTTCGCCGTCGGAGACCATCGGCGCGTGAGCGTCCTCCGGAAAGAACATGGCAAACGCACCGGAAGGGACAGCGCACCAGATCAACGGCTCGTCGTTGAAGAGCGCGGCATCTTTCTCGCTGTTGTGCGGTGAAAGCACCTCGCGGCAGTTACATGCGGCCTTCCAGCCCATGACGTCCACGCCCTGAATAATATAATGGATATCGATGTAGATCCTGTGCACCTCGAGCTTTACTTCAGGCTTCTGCTTTCCCATGCCCCGGCTCGCAATAACGAACAAGTTCTCTCCATCAATTTCTTCGCGGTTAGATGCCAGAATTCGCGCGGCCGGCGTCCTGAGGTAGAGAAAGGCCTCCGCAAATCGCGGGTTGAGCGGATAATACTTTTCAGCGTTCTCTAATGCATCAATGATCATGAGATTTGCAGTGATGAGGATTGAAAAACGGAATGAATCACCGTCAAGCTAATCATAATGCTTCAGCTGCGGCCACATTTCTTTCAGCGGCATTTTCAAATTCCGGCAGACGTAGATCGCGAGATTGTTTTCATATGGTATGGCGTGTTCGGTCATTACACTATCGGCGATGGTAACGCTTTCAAATATATCCGTTTTTCCTTTTAAGTCCCCGCCGAGAATAATCATAAGTTCGCCGGTATACTCCCTTGGACCCCAGATCCAATAATTGTTGTGCCGGCCGATCGATTTCGGCAAATCGTATTTACTCGAATAGAAGTCGATCGCACCGCACCGGCCATAGTTGTCTCCAAAAATTGCGCACTTCGCCTGGTCTTCGGGAGAGAGGGAATGAAATACTTTTGCAACTGCCGCCGCTTTGTCTTCCCAGCCGAACATATCGGCATAAAACTGCGGAAGATCGCTTAATTTTTTCCCTTCGGGTGTTGATGGTTTGACGCCAAGTGCATCCGCATACCTGATGTACGATTCAACGGGCAGTATAGGGATTGCCAGGGGTGCGAGTGTGATGCCGGCGGCAACGATGAAGGCGTATGCCGGCCGGACCCATCGCGCAATACCCGTTGCGGTCCACTGTTCGACGGCAACTCCGCCTGCGGCGAACAGCATGGGATACGCCGGCGATAAATATTCGGGCTTGCTGTGCCCGTTCACAATCAGAACAATCAACACAGTCAGGTAGACATACGCGATGATCCTGAACCGGCGCTCTTTCCTAGAAAAGAGAAGCCAGAAAAGACCCGACAACCACAACGGGAAGGTTACCGGGTTCTGACCCAATATCTGCCCGAGGAGAAATATCTTCGGCGTGAGAGATGAATATTTTCCTCCCGATGCATTACGCATGAATTCAAGATCGGCGAGGCCGTGCGTCGCATTCCAGATGATGAAGGGAAGAAAGAACGCGAATGCGATCACTCCCGCAATGTACGGATATTCAGTTTTCAGCCAATGCCGTTCGGTTGTCGCCGCAACTCCGACGAAGATCCCGAACCCGAGCCACAGAACGCTGATCTTGTTGAGCAGACCGAGGCCGAGAAGTAATCCCAATTGGAGCCAGTATTTTTTATCACCGGTCTTCACCAATAGGATGAGTACGTAGGTCGACCATGCCCAGAACAGCAAGTCGAACGCGTTCATGGAAAAGAAACCATCCATAGCAAGAAGAATGAGCGAAACGAGTGCGGCGATCGAGGCCATGCCCTGTGCGAACCTGCCGCCGCCGAATTCCCGCGCCATCAAACCCGTGAGAAAAACTGTGGCGGCGCCAGCAATGGCCGGGAGAATTCGAACTGCAAAAATCGAATCCCCGAAGACCAATCTGTTCAGCGCGAAAACGAAAATCGAGAGGGGAGGCTGGTCAACGTACCCGGCGCTGAGATGATCGCTGCATGCGGCATAATAAAGTTCATCGCGAAATATTCCGTAGCCGACGAATGCGTTTGTATAGAAATGTATCAGCAATTTGACGAGGGCAACGATTAAAATGAGCAGCGTACCGCTTGTAAAGGAGTTCTTTATTCCCACAAGCGTCTGTCGAGAAAATAATGCGGATGTCATTTTTCCTGTTGTCAGTTCTGAGCTTTCATGTATGCTTTGAAGCGGGCGGCAAAATCCGATTTAGGAGAAAAATCGTTCTCCCTCGTCTTCAGGAATATATCCTCTGATGCTGTAATGCACCAGTAGACGATCGTGCTGTCCTTCCCCGGAATGACAGCGCCGTTTGTCGCGACGATGCTCTGATCCTTTTTGATAACGAATCTCAGCGTATCGTTTTGAAATTCGTGTTTAAAAACGTCCCCGAGGTCGGCAAAGATCGCCTTTTCTCTCCAGACGAGAACGCTCTCTTCGACTGCAAGATCGCGCTCTTTGACGTACAGTCCGTCATGCACACGGTCGAGGAGATAATCATCATCCTTCCATGACCGGACCGCCTCGTCGAAATCCTTTGCCTGTTTTGCTTCTTCAGTTTCGTCTGATTGAACATTACGCATAATTGAGATAATTGTTCCGCTCTTTCCATCTTCATTCATCGTGATCTTGAATTCCGTCATTTCACTTGCAAGGCATCCAAGTCCGGCGAAAGCGAGGGAAAGAAAAAGGAGGCGAGAGCAGCTCTTCAGAATTGTGATCGGTCGAACCATGATGACTCTCCTTACGAGATTGAGACAGCAATTCATCGCGTCGGCAGCAGAGCTATCGTTGTGTTCGAAAGTTTAGTGATTATTGGCGAGAGAAGCAAGAAAGGATCAATGGAGTGAAACGCCAAAGCGCCCTCGTTGGGAACGAAAAATATCCTTTATTGACAGGATCCTCCCTCAAGGTCCGGTCCCAAATAGAGTTTGGGAACAAGAAAAAAGCGGATCCTAAGGACTCCTTCTGAATCGGGCGTACTTGGGTCAATCTTCATCAACTTTTTTTATTTAATCCCCCGCTTTTTCTTTTCGATGATGACCTGCATATCCACCGACGCGGCACAGAGAGGACAAACATACCGCTTTGTCGTTTCATTGAAATCCGGTTCGTGCGTCTGGTGACAATTGGGGCATTTGATCATCAGAGGTTTTTCTTCACGGGGTTTGGGCATAAACTTTTCCCTTTGTGTAAGACTTTGGCCGATGCGAGATATCAGTTTTAGCAACAATTGCGGGGGAACCTGTTTGAATTTAACTTCGTTGAGATTGTTTGTAATAACGCTAATCCAGCCGGAGGGCGCTGGCTCCGTCGAAACCTTTCCCCCGAGAATCCGTAACATTGAGGAGCCCCGATATAATTGCCATGGACCACACTCACATTTCGACAATGCAGGCACAGCTGCTGCAGCGCCGTGACCGGCTGCAGGAATTTATACGCGAAGAGAGAAAAACTCCTCAACTCGTAAGGCTCGTTCAGGAAGTAGAATCGGCCCTCGAGCGCATGAACGACGGATCATACGGCATCTGTGAAGTCTGCCACGAAACCATCGAGGAAGAATATCTTCGTTCGGAACCCCTCGTCCGCATTTGCCTTTCGCACCTGTCCGAAACGCAGCAGCGGGCGATCGAGCGAGACCTCCAGCTTGCTTCGGAAATCCAAAGCAAGCTCCTACCCATTCACGATTTGACCATTGACGGATGGGAAACGAGCTATCACTATGCGCCGCTCGGGCCGGTGAGCGGAGACTACTGTGACATCGTCAAGACCGACGATGGGTCGACATACTTTTTCTTCGGCGACGTTTCGGGCAAGGGCGTTGCGGCATCGCTCCTCGTCTCGCATCTCCACGCAATGTTCAGAACACTCCTCTCAACCAGCCATAAGCTCGATGAACTCGTCGCGCGCGCAAACCGGCTCTTTTGCGAAAGCACGCTCTCGGCGAATTTTGCAACCCTCGTCTGCGGGAAGCTGGACAAATCAGGGAACGTCGAACTCTGTAACGCGGGTCATTGTTATCCTCTCGTTGTAAAAAGCGGTCAGATCCGTTCGATCGAGAGTACGGGGCTGCCCCTCGGGACGTTTTTTAATTCCGAGTATCAACTGACCAGCTTCAGGCTCTCAAACAACGACGTTCTCTTCCTCTATACCGACGGTCTCACTGAATGCACAAATGAACAGGGTGAAGAGTACAGCGAAGCACAACTTTCTGCGCTCGTCTCGCGTGAATCGGACCGCGCCCCGCAAGAGCTTCTCCGCATTTGCGTCGATGACCTCACGCGATTTCGTTCGAAGGCTCAGCGGACGGACGACCTGACGATCATGGTCTTCCGAAAGACGGCCTGTTAAAGGAATCGTATTCGACGTGCACCTGTAACATTCCGGAAGCGCTGGAACCCTTTCTCCAATGTGACGCCATTGCTCACTTCAATCGTACTGTCTCTTTGATCGGCAGATCGCGCGATGATGTCCCGATAAGAATTTCGTACGTTCCTTTCGATGTTGCCCATCGGCGGTTCATGTCGTCATAATATGCAAATGACGCCGTGTTAAGACGGAGCGCGACATTCTTCTTTTCCTTCGGCTCCAAATAGACTTTTGCGAATGCCTTTAATTCTTTTTCCGGGCGAAGAACTTTCGCGCTGTCGTCGTGAATGTACACCTGCACCACTTCTGCTCCGGCAACAGCGCTCGTGTTTTCAACGCTGGCAGTCACGGTGTATTCGTTATCCATGCTCGCGGTAACCGGTGCGATCTTCACGTCGCTGACCGAAAATTTTGCATACGACAATCCGTAGCCGAAAGGGTACCTGACCGCGAGGTTTTTCGTATCGAAATGCCGGTAGCCGACAAGGATGCCGTCGCTGTACTCCGTCTCGTCGTTTGCTCCCGGATACGAACCATACGCGGAACAGTCTTCCGATCTTTTCGGCATGGTAACGGGCAGCCTGCCCGAAGGATCGGTCGTTCCGGAAAGAACCTCGGCGATGGCCTGAGCCCCTTCCTGCCCGGGATACCACGCTTCGACAAGCGCGTTGACGTTGTCGATCCAGTTCTCCATCACGATCTGGGCGCCGGCCTCAAGGATGACGACCGTATGAGAATTTGCTTTTGCGACGGCCTTGATCAGATTCACTTGGGCCGCCGGCAGGTCAAGAGCGGGACGATCAAAACCCTCCGATTCCAGCAGCTGCGAATCACCCAAAAATAGCAGCACTGCATCGCACCGTTTCGCGAGAGCAATCACACCAGGTATTTTATCATCGCTCGGTTTCGTAAGCCCGAGACGCGCAACGGCTCCGCCCAGGTTTTGATAATACTCCATTTTTATGCTGTACGACTTTCCCGCTTCCATGGCGTAATTAATGCTTCGAGATTCCTCCGCATGATCGCTCCAGTTGTCGATCAAGAGATGACCGTTAAGATAGAATCGAACGCCGTCGTCCGCTGCAACAGAGATTTCGAACGTGCCGGATTCTGCCGCACGGATGCTTCCCGTCCACCGGACTGAGAAACTATCGGCGCCGATTCCTTCTGCAGGGCTTTTCTCTCCCCAGTCAAAATTTACCGTCGTATCGATCCGGCGCACGGCAGGCTCGCCCCGCAGATCTATATTATTGAAATATTCGCCGAGCAAGCCGTTCTTTCCCGGTTCGTTCGGCGGAGAAAGCAGGTCAGGGCTGATCGGCGTTATTCCCCCGGGGAGTTCCGCCCCGACGGCATAATTGAACGTCACCGATTTTCCATACATCCTTTTCAGCGCACCGAGCGGCGATTCAGCGGGCGCCGGGTTCACCATCGAGCTTCCGCCCCCTCCGGTGCGGGCAACTGCGGCGTTCGGACCGATCACAGCGACCGACTTCAATGCCGACATATTGAGAGGGAGGGTATTGTGTTCGTTTTTCAGCAGAACAATTCCTGCTCGTGCAACGTCCAGTGCGACTGAGCGCTGGGGGGCGTCATCGGCTTGCGGTTTTTTTGAAGAAACCTGATCGAAGAGGCCGAGCCGGAACATGACGCGGAGAATTCGCCGGATCTTACCATCGATCGTTGAATCAGTCACGGCTCCGGACTTGATAAGCGGAAAAAGTTTGTCCTTATTGAGAAATTCACCGGTCGGCATTTCTAGGTCGAGGCCGTCATTTGCAGTCGCAAGGCTGCTGTGCACGGCTCCCCAATCGGACATGACAAGCCCCTGGAAGTGCCATTCTTTTTTCAATACATCCTGTAAGAGAAACGTATTCTCGCTGCAGAAAGAGCCGTTCAGTTTGTTGTATGCGGACATGACCGCCAGCGCTCCCCCTTCCTCAACGGCGGCTTTGAATGCCGGGAGATAAATTTCATACAACGCACGCAAACCAACCTTGTTATTGATACGGCCGCGATCCCACTCCTGGTTGTTCGTAGCGTAATGTTTGACGGTGGCAGCGACATTGCTCCCCTGAACTCCACGCACGTACGACACCGCAATGCGTGATGTCAGATACGGATCCTCGCCGTAACTTTCAAAATTTCTTCCCCCTTGTGGAACGCGGTTGATATTGATGCACGGGCCGAGGATGACGTTACGCTCCTTCGCTTTTGCTTCCTGTGAGATCGCCCATCCGTATTTTCCCGCGAGCGCCGTATCCCACGTCGAGGCGAGCATGATTCCTGCGGGAAACGCCGTCGATGTTCCCCACCGAACGCCGACCGGGCCGTCGGTCATCTTCAATTCGGGGATACCCAGGCGGGCGTTAGGTTTGGTTTCGAATCCCGTCCCGCCTAACATATCTATCTTCTCTTCAAGAGTCATTTTTGAAATCAGGTCGTCGATCCTTTGTTCGACCGGAGTCTGTGGATCTTTATATCCGCCGCCGGCGAACGTTAGTTGAAACCCTGCAATAAGTATTAAGCACCGTAAGAGAGAACGTTTCATACAATTGATCCTTTGTCTATCTGAGAGAATGTATCTGGTAACCTCGTTCCCAACTTCCAGTTGGGAACGCTCATCGACCCCACCCTTGCTCTCCCCTTGTAGGAAAGGGAAGGCATCGGCAGTTTCTCTCCTTTTTAGGGGGAACACGAGAGCGGGAATTTCATTTTTCGTCACCCGTTCCCTTGTCCCGTTCCAGCACTTTAGGAATGACCAGCGACGGTTTATGACGGGCTGAATCGGCGGCTCTTTTTCGTGATCCGCCGATCGCCGTGATCGCTCGTTGGTAGGCAGCGTCATATGGAATGCCCTTTGCCATCAAATCGCGTTCGAATAATTCCGTTGCAATAGAAAATTCCGTTTCCTCACACGAAATTTGGCTGTCGATCCAGATTTCGTTTGCAGGAATAAAATGGCATGCCAGGTCATTATCGCTGAGCCCAAAATCGGGATAAATCTCGCGGCGCACGACAGCGCCGTCCACGATCCAAACGGAAATGCCTTCCCTGTCTCCGAGCGGAACACGATAAACGTTGCGAAGGATTATCGAATCGGGGAGTTCCGCAATTTCTTTAACGCCGTCGCAATCTGTCGGCGAAACACGGGGAAGCTCTTTTTCGTGCGCACGCGACGAGGAGTCGTCTGATCGGCGCATGGAGCGCTCGATTTCCAGAGCGCGATTGTGTGCATCGTCGTACGACATTCCCCGCCGGGCCATCAGCGAACGCTCAAACAATTCATGGGCGAGCGTGTACTCGTATTCTTCAGCCGCTATGGAATTGTCAATCCATATTTCTTTTGCGGGAATGAACGGGTAGCGTTGAGGATTTCCGCCATACAAAAATGAAGGATACACATCGCGGCGAACGACAGCGCCATCAACAATCCACACATTGAAGCCGTCCTTCACCCCCATGTGAAACCTGTATACTCCGCTGATCCGCTGCGCCGCCGCGTTGCCGCCGATGAGAAAGAGTAAGAGTAGAATGTATCTGTTCATTGGTCTGAGGAAGTTGTAAGTAATAGGTTATAGGTTTTAAGTTTTAGGTTATAAGCGATAAGTATTATTTTGCATCTCCTTAATTTTTAATACAATACGAAAATCCTATGACTTAGAACTTATAACTTACAACGTATAACCTAAAACTTAAAACTTGTAACTCATATCGACATTCACCGCCACCGCACCACTCCCACTTTCACAAGGTCATCCAGATAGCGGGCAACAATTTTGGTTCCAAGGGGCGCATACTCAGCACTTAGAGCATCTCGAATTTCCGAGACGGTTCGCTTTCCATCGATGAAATTTACAAGTTCGAACCGTTCGTCTGCGCTGAGATTGAATTCCGGCGAACTGTAGTAAAGCGAGTCTTTACCTTTGAGTTTGCTCGCTGGTAGCCCGAAATCGAGCGGCCCTCGCGTCAACCGTACGGGCACCCGTTTATCGGGAGTGTCTGCGATCGCCGGCGGATTCTCATTGGCGCCACGCTGAAGAGCTTCCGACCAAAGCTCTTTGAGTAAGTATTCTTTTTGCCGTTGAATTTCCTCCGCCGCAGAGGAAACGTCGCTCCCGACATTCTTGCTATTGTTGAACGTCAACACTGATTCAAGTGTCTCAGTTTCCCAGCCCGCCCGATGTTCAACAATGTTGACCGCTTCAGCCCATGCTGCGTCGGGATCTTTTCCGGCCGAAGCGGCGATCAGCTGGCGGGCTCGCCTGCCGTCGTCGGCCAAGCGTTTCGCAGAGTTCGCGGATGTGAGATACACAAGGTCGACCGCCTGATCATCGGTGAGGTTCGCCAGGTAGAGCATCGCCCCGGTGGAAATGATCTCGCTCCGTTCCAGCTCGACAGGGTCTACCTTGTCGGGCGTATCTTCGGAGGTATGGTGCGTGTAGTCGGAGTGGCTGAACATTACGCCAGGGATCTTTCTGTCAATAAACATCATGTGGTCGCTGCCCCCCCCGTACGGTGTGATGCGGTAATTGAATTGAGACAGGCTCCCGCGCGGAGTACGAATGTCCATACGATCGACCATCTGCGCCATGTTCTCGACGACGTCGTTGAGCGCGGAAGGATTCGAATCCGGCGTTCTCGTAATTCCCATTTCAGAATGAAGGAGATCAAGATTTTCACCGACCATATCCATATTGATATTGGCAAGAAATTTTCCACCGAGCGCCGGGCCGACGAGTTCCGGATGCACGTCGATGTACGGCATCGTCCCGTTCCATTCCGGCACCCACAAGAACCGGAACGAACGTTTGGGTTTCGCCAAACTTCCATTTCCCGTCAATTCCTTCAGTGTGCGTGCAATGTCGAGAATGGCACCCGACCCGCTCGCATTATCGTTTGCGCATTCTTTCGGATGGTCAAGATGCGCGCTGAAAACGAGTTCTTCGTCGGGGCGCTCCGTCCCTCGGATGTGAGCGACAACAACATCCATGAAATACGGTTCAAGGCCTATTCCTTTCACTTGTCCGTGAACGACGACTTTCTTTCCCGAAAGAAGCATATCGCGAAGCTTTGTTCCCTGCCTGTTGGTAAGGTTAAATCCGAATGTCACGCGGCTCAATTCATCCGTCCGCGGCCACATGCCGGTGTATTGAAGCATGTCGGGATGCTCTTTCGCACGGTCATCGTCAAGGAAACAGACTACGGCCTTCGCACCGTACTTGAGAACCGCGAGACGGTGGACCGTTCCGCCGTAACCCGTCGCAAGTGCGATCTTCCCTTTCACATTTTTTCCAGCGTAATCTTCGTCCCGTTCTCCGCTGCCAACCCACACAAGCTCGGCCGTGACGTCGCCAGGATTGGAATATGTTATCACGCTCATCGCGATTTCCGGGTAACCGACAATCCTCTCGTTGTACGGTTCGACCATGCGCAATTCTGCCGAAGAAATATCCCATCCCGATGGCGATTGCCATGTCTGGTAATTGACTTTTCCGTCTGATTTGAACGTTTCGATATAGGCGTCCTTTTCGGAAAACCCGTAGCTGCGAAGTTTTCCAAGGACATAGTTGGCAGCATCCCTGTACTGTCGTGATCCCTGAATGCGATGATACCTCGTGATCTGGTACACGTGCTCTTTTGCCAGTTCGCCGCTGAGGGATTCGTGCAAGAGGTCTCGCGTTTTATTGTCGAGCAAGGTCGCTCGATCCTGGCTGAGCAGGGGAAGGAAGGACATGACAGCAGTCGTCACAATGGCAAGAATCGTCTTCATGGAATTTCCTTTCACATTCGGGATTTGCGATAATGATTTTTATTTTTGAAGGCGCTTGAGGAGTTGAATCTGCCCGGCGTGGTACACATCGTGCGATGCGATTCCAGAAATGCTCTGAAGGTTTGTCCACTTGCTGCCGGATGGTCTGTTATTAAGAGTGGAGGTAGTCAGTCCGGCAACTGCGCTGCAGAGTGATCGATGAGATTCCTCGAGGAGTGCAATATCTGCGCGCCAGGCTTTGTCACTTTCGACCAGCGGACGCGGGAACCAGTTGCTTCCTTTTAACGGGAATGTGCCTTTTTTCTCACCCAGAATTCTCCGCCGCACGATGTACTTCCAGTACGCACAATGGACTGCAATTTCCCAAATATTATGGCGGCCTGGGGCAGGCCTCCATACAGCCTCTTCAATTGTGACGCCCCTGATCGAGCCACGAAGATTCGTTCCATGCCAGGCCCGCAGATGATATGACTCCTCGATAATCTGAAGAAGAATTCCTACCGTGTCGGATCCGTTTCTCTTTTGCATCATGAGTTCCGTTCCAGCCAAGCCATGACGCCGAATCTCTCCATGTCGACCTTCCCCTTTTCAAAAACCACTCCTTCTTTTTCTAACAGCACTTTTTGTTTTCTGAATCTGGCGGTTCTTGGAGGGAAGGAGATTCTTCCTTGTGCGTTGATGATCCGCTGCCAAGGAACGGCCGAGTTGCGGGGAAGGTGATGGAGTGCGTACCCGACAAGACGCTGTTGTCCGGGGAGCCCGGTGAGTGCGGCAATGTCTGCGTACGATGCAACCCTGCCTTTGGGGATTTGTTTCACCGTTTCCCAGATTCGTTGATACTTGGTTTGCTCTTTCGGCATTGAGAGTGCAAATTAGGCCAGGCGGAACGAAAAGAGTACCTCACGCAAAGTCGCCAAGGGGCAAAATTGTTTTTTGGTCCACTTTGCGACTTTGCGTCTTGGCGAGCGGTAATTTTCCTTTTCTCTTGACGTCGGCTGGTGAACGGAGACTACTTGATTCCCAGAAGTTCAATTTCGAATACGAGCACAGAGTTGGGCCCGATTTGCTGGCCGTTGCCCCGTGCGCCGTACGCCATCTCGGATGGAATAACGACCTGCCACTTCGACCCGACCGGCATCAGCTTCAGCGCTTCGGAGATTCCTGGAATAATGTTCCCCACCGGGAACTCCACAGGCTGACCGTTCTTATACGAGTTGTCGAACTCCGTTCCATCGGACAACATAGCGCGATAGTTCACGACTACCTTATCTGTGACAGTCGGCTTTTTCCCCTTCCCTATCGTCAACACTTTATATTGCAGTCCGCTCGGAAGCGTCACAACTCCGTCCTTCTTTTTGTTCTCAGCAAGAAAAGCGTCCCCGTCTTTCTTGTTCTTTTCGGCATGGACGGCCATCGTCTGGGTTTCGAATGCCATCACGATGGACCTTGCCTGGTCATCGGTCAAAACCGGTTTGCCGTCAGGGCTCAGATCCCTGAGCGCCTGGGCGAAAGCATCCGGACTGATGTCGATCTTTTGGTTCTTCAGGTTCTTACCAAAATTCAAGCCAATGCTGTAACTGACGCTGTCCTGGAGCGTTTTCAATTCTGTTCTATGCTGCGTACTCTGGCATGCCGACAGTATGATACTGAGGCAAAATGCTCCAAGCAATTTAGTGTACTTCATCAGGAGATTCCTTCACAAGAGTGTGTGCAATTGAGACGGCATGATTTTCGTCTTCCTAAACTAATATTTAAAATACGGCTTTTATTGGGCTTATTCAAATGCGGTAGAGATGGTTACGGAGAGAACGGGGAGGAGATAAAACCTGCGCTAGTATAGTCTGTAGTCCTATATTCTTGCCGGACGCTTATTCAAAGATCAATTTAATATTAACGATCTCCGGCCTGTTGCCGGTGCGGATCGGGGGACCCCAGGTTCCGACCCCGCAGGAGACGTAGTAATGAGTATTTCCTTTCTTCTTATAGCCCCAGCTTAGTTCATAAACTTTTTTCGTAATAAAATTGAACGGCCACAATTGGCCGTGGTGGGTATGACCTGAGAGCTGAAGATCTACTCCATTGACTTCTGCCTCTTCGAGGCGGAAGGGCTGGTGGTCCATCAAGATCACTGGGTAGCTCTTGTCAACGGCGGCCATTAACTCGGCAAGGGGTTTCCGAGTCTTGTCGGTAAACCCGCGAATGCTGATGTCTTCCCTTCCTACAACATACACGCCGTCGCCGATCTTTACCGACGAATCGCGCAGCATCGTAACGCCGTGCTCGGTGAGATACGCACACGCAGGTTCGACTCCGCCGATATATTCATGATTCCCGGTTATGGCAAGAACACCGAATTTCGATTCAATTTTCCGAAGCGTTTCGCCGAGGTTATTCCTGATCACTGGGCCGATGTCTTCGTCCACAACGTCGCCGGGAAGCAATACAAGGTCTGGCTTGAGGGAGTTGATGCGCGCGACAATTCTTTCAAGCTTGGATTTGCAGACGATCGTCCCCAGGTGGATATCGGAAGCGACGGCGATATTGAGTGATCGTAACGCACGGCCGTTCTTGTGGATCGACAGTTCAAGCGTTTTGACGATAGGCGAGCGGGCGTTGAAGTAGCCGGCAACAACAATTATCAACACTGCCCCCATGACGACAAACGATGTTGTCTCTTTTGTTCGTTCGGGATTAACAGTAAGGAATGAAGGAAAGAATGGAACGATGAAATTCAAAAGCCGAATGATATCGATCGCAAATGCGAAAAGTAAAAAATAAACCATCGCCGCGAGCCAGAAGGACCCGAGCAACACCAGCACACTACTGAGCCAGGAAAGCGAAAAACGCTCGAGCACTCTTCCGGCAATGAACGAAAGCGAGAGAACGAGAAACGCCGCGACATAGACCGTCCTCCATATCTGTTGAAACCCGCCTGCCTCCCATTCCCGGATAAAGATATAGTAATTGATGAGTGCATAGACCGACAGAGCGATCGAAAAGAAGATGGCAAGATTAATTTTTTTCATCAGGGACAGAAAAAGTACGAGTGGCGCCGTAAAATGAAAATCCTACAATCGTATGAACACGAACGGCACGTGCAGAAGTGCCCAGATAGAGTACGTAATCGCAGTTTCCTTCCTGGTTGTCGGCGACAGGACGGCAAAATACACTCCTCGTGCGACGGTGTTGCTTAACAACGCAATGATGATCGCGGGGACGACTATCTTCGACAAAACATCCGAGCCGCGGATAAGAGAGAGGATAAAGGGCACGACGTCTGTAATGCCGACAACCGTTGAAAGTCCGAGAACACCGCTGTCTCCAAAACTTTTTTGAACGAGCCCGGTGACGACGGAGAGGATCACAAATAGTGCACCAAACGCCATCGCCGGGCGGATTTCAAACGGGTTCTGCAGTATAGGAACCGCGTCCTGACTTGCAGCCGGGCTCCGCCAAATAATTCGCGCTGACAAGGCGACCCCGATGAAAAAAAGGAGCACCAGCCTCCATGCAAGCATGGGAATGATGCTGGCATTGATGACCCAGATGAGAATCAGGATCCGCAGATTCATGACACTCCCCGCAAGGACTGACGCCTGAAGTGCTTCCATGGCCCGATTGGGATTCTTTTGTGCAATTCTCCCTACCGCCATCGTCAACGCGGTGCTCGACACGACCCCGCCGAGGGCTCCCGAAAGCCACATCCCGATTCGCTGTCCAAACTTTTTGGAAAGAAAGTAACCGACAAACCCGATCGACGATACGAGGATGACAATTTTCCAGATGGTCGTCGGGTTGAGTTTGAACGGAGTATATTCCTGGTCCGGAAGAACGGGCAGGATAATGACGGTAACAAGGAGGAATTTTATTGTAGCTAGAAATTCCACCTTGTTCAGCCGTTCGACATACGATTCGAGCGCAGCTTTTTCGGAAAGGAGGATCGTATTGACGACGCCGATCGCCATTGCGATCCAGACATCGACGAGGAGCGCAAGCGCGCCCGTGACGAACGTAAGGAGAGCAGAGATCTCACTCGTTGACCCATACCGTTCGACCTTGATTTTGGCGACATACGCAATTGCCGTCAGTGCGGCGACGGACATCAGACCGACCGGCAGCATCAAGACTATGCCGATCTTGTAGAACCACGCGCAGCCGAAGCCGAGCAGACTGATGATCGGGTGCGTGCGCACTCCGCCGAACACCATTTTCTGTTCTTCGATCTTCGTGCTCTCGCGCTCCAGTCCGACGAGAAACCCGAGGGCGAGCGCGACCAGAAACCGGAGCTCGGGCGTCCATTCAAAAGTATTCATATTTTACAGGTGAGAATGTCTTGAAAACATAATACAGAATTCAGAATAACGTATTCTGAATTCTGTATTATGCATTCCAATTTACTTTTTCTGCCGTATGATGTCGCCAACTTTGATCTCCGTTCCATCGGTGATCTTTGCCTTGCTCGCTTTTCCCTTCAGAGCATCTTCGATAACTTTGATCGAACCGACCTTCGTTTCCTCGGATCCAAGCGATGCGCCCGTATCAGGATCCTTCAATTCTTCGCCTTCGCGGAAGACGACGAACTCGTCGCCGACCGACACGTTTCCTTCCGACCCAGGTTTCATCAGCAGAGTTCCGTCGGTATTGACTTTCAGAACCTTTCCGGACCAGGGTATTTTCTCCATATTGTCTACGATGAGCTTGGCGGCGCCGTCAATTGCTTCGCGGCACGCTTTGCCGATATCGGTGTCGTTCCAATTGCTCGCATCACTGAAATCCATATCCTCGTACCGCACGCTGAGGCCTGTAGTAGATTCCGAGCCTTCTTCTTTTTCAGCCGCGACAACTTCTCCGGTGGTCGTGTTGACGAGGCGTATATCAACTGCCGCCCGCGCCGTTTTCTTGGTGATCCCGCCCCCGAATAATGACACACCGCCGGAGACGGTATTCTGCTTGGTTCCGAACTCGCTCACGCTGCCGATGACGAGCAACTCCACACCGAGAGCTTTTCCCACTTTTGGGGCCGATTCAGGCGTCACGACACCGGATTGGCCAAGTTTCTGCTCCTCGAGCACTTTGTCAAATTCCGCACGTTCAATGACGACGAATTTTCCCGATTTTACCAGAGCGGTTGTCAACATATCCGAAACCCCGACGCCGACATGATTGTACCCGCAGCCGGAGCGATCGTCAAAACGCGAAACGGCGATACGTTTTTTCAGTTGTGCGTCAGCGGTGTTTGAAAATGCCGCGACGAAGAAGACAGCCATAAGACCAATAATTCTATATTTCATAGAACCTCCTGTGATGGTCGGTGAGTAGGATCGTCTCTGAAATTTTGATGCGTGAATATAGAAATTCTTGAATAGAGAATCAAACATTTTGGGCCGAAAAGGAATGTCTCGCGAAAGAATGCTGCCGGATCCGTCCTTGTTTGTTTAAGAAATTTTCAATCTCCCAGGTTAGGCATCCGACAGCTAGTGGGAAGGAACCCCTTGCGTTGCTGGTCAACGAACGGCTATTGCCGAGCAGCTCACTTCGTTATCCCGAACTCTTTCAATATGAATGCGTACACGAACGCCTGCTCTTTGTAGGCGTCGTACCTCCCCGATGCGCCGCCGTGCCCCGCTCCCATATTCATTTTCAGGAGCAATAGATTTGAATCTGTTTTCATAGCGCGCAATTTCGCCGTGTATTTCGACGGCTCCCAGTACATGACCTGGCTGTCGTTGAGCGATGCGGTGATCAAAATATCCGGATACGATTTTGTTTCAATATTTGTGTAGGGGCAGTACGTTTTCATGTAGTCGTACTCCTCCTTTACGTTCGGGTTTCCCCATTCGAGAAACTCCCCGACCGTCAGCGGCAGCGTTGTGTCGAGCATTGTATTGACGACGTCTACAAACGGCACCGCAAGATGGGCTGCCTTGCAGATATCGGGACGCATGTTCAGCACTGCTCCGATAAGCAACCCGCCGGCGCTTCCCCCCTCGATCGCTATGCGGTCATACGTAGTGTACCCCTGCTTCACACAATGCTCTGCACATGCGATGAAATCGGTGAATGTATTTCTTTTCTTCATCATTTTTCCATCATCCCGCCATTGTTCCCCCATGTCGCCCCCGCCGCGGATATGTGCCAGTGCAAAGACAACTCCCCGGTCCAGCAGGCTCAGGCGCGGAATGGAGAAATCCACAGGGATCGAAATGCCGTATGAGCCGTAACCGTACAATAGTAACGGACTGGTGCCATCCTTTTTCATCCCTCTTTTATAGACGAGTGAAATGGGAATCTCCGTTCCGTCGGGGCTTCTCGCCCAAACACGTTCGGAGATAAATCGGTCGGGGTCGTATCCGCCGAGAACTTCCGTCTGCTTCAGCAGCACGATCTCTCCCGACTCCATGTTATACTCAAAAACCGAACTGGGCGTGATGAACGATTGATAGCTGTAGCGGAATTTCGTGGTGTTAAATTCTGGATTTGTGCTTGCAAAGGCAGAATACACGGGCTCGGGAAAATCAATGTTCAGGATCTTGTCGGTGCGGAAATCGAGCACCCGCAGTGTATTCAACGCATTTTTTCGTTCGCTGAAGACGGCATGATCCCTGAACAACGCCACATCTTCCAGCTTAATGTCGTACCGATGAGGCACAAGCTCTCTCCACTTGCGTGGAGAGGGGTCCTCAACAGGGGCTGTGACAAGGCGGAAATTTTTTGCTTCCTTGTTTGTGCGAATATACAAAAGTCCCTCGCGATGGTCCACGGCATACTCATGTCCTTCTTCCCTTGCCAGGAGAAGAACAAACTCGTCTGATTCTTTGTCGCTCTGGAGATACCAAACTTCGCTGGTGATAGAGCTCTCCGTGTAGAGAAATATATATTTGTGATCGTTGGAGCGATTCAGCCACACCCTGTAGAGCTCGTCCTTTTCTTCATACACGAGCTCATCATTTGACGCTCCGAGTGTATGCCGGTACACTCTGTATGGGCGTTTCGCATTGTCTTCCTTCACATTGAAGATCGTTTTGTTGTCTAATGCCCACTCTGCTGAATTTACCTGCCCGAGGCCTTCCGGCAGGACTTCTCCCGTTCGAAGATCCTTGACGTATCCATGGTATTCGCGGAACCCGGTCGTGTCGAGCGAGTAGAGGAGCAAATTTCCATCGTTACTGATCTTGTATAACCCAAGCCCGAGGAATTGATGTCCTATGGCAAGCTCATTAAGGTCGAGCGTAATTTGCTCCTCATACTCCATCGACCGGCGTTTGCGGCAATACACCGGGTACTGTTTTCCTTCTTCAGTCCTTGTGTAGTACCAGTACTCTCCGTATTTGTACGGCGCGCTCAGGTCAGTCTGTTTGATGCGGCCAAGGATTTCCTTATAAAGCGCAGCCTGGAATTCTTCCGTCGATTTCATGGCGGATTCGGTATAGACGTTTTCGGAATCCAGGTAGGAGATAACTTCCGGGTTCGTCTTTTCTCTCAGCCAATAATAATTGTCTATTCGAACGTCGCCATGGACGGTATGAACTTCAGGAATTATTTTTGCGGCAGGAGGCACGGCGGTGTAGAAGGTTGTAAGTTATTGGTTGTACGTTGTTGGTTGTTGGTAAAGGTTATAAGTTGTAAGTTTTGAGTTATAAGTTAAATACTCTAAGAATATATTTCATTGATGACTGATTCGTAATAGCCAAGAGCGCAGCACTTACGACTTAGAACTTGAATCTTACAACTTAAAACTCGCACCCTGGCCACAACACTACTTGATCCTTTTGACTACAACGATCGTCCTATCGTCGGAATACTTCCCTTTTGCGCTGAACTTCTCTACATCTTCGAGAATCAAACGCGCGATATCCTTTGCGCTCTCCTGTTTGAATTCCAATAACTTATCGACCAGACGTTTTTCCGAATATTGGTTCCCGGAAACATCCATGGTTTCCGTTACTCCATCGGTAAACAGCAAAAGAACGTCCCCCTTCGCGATCATAATCCCCTCGCTTTGAAAAGCCTGGTCGGGGAAGGGGCCGATGACATTCCCTGTCGATTCGAGTCCTTCTGTTGTATTCGATTTAGCCCGGTAGAGAATGGGGTTGGGATGGCCTGCGTTGACATAAACGCACAATCCGTGTTTATCGTTGATAAGTTCGGCATAGAACAGGGTAAGGAACCTGTCGTCGCTGAACGCCCTGTGAACGAGTGTGTTAATGTTTCGGATGAGGGCGGTGATCTTTGTCTGGTACGATACGCCCATACGGAGTGCACCGGAAACGTAGAGCGCCTGAACGGCGGCAGAAATTCCCTTGCTTGCAGCATCGCCGATGACAATGCTGATGCGGTCGTTGTCGTCGCTTACGATATAGTCAAAAAAATCACCGCCGACAACTCTGTCGGCAACCGAGATGCCGAACATTTCGTAATTGTGGAACCGGAGTTCGTGCTCGGGCAAAATGCTGCGCTGGATCTCGCGCGCCTTATCAAGGTCTTTCTCAATCTGTGCAGTCTTCCGCTCGATATGCCTGCTTTTCAGCATCGACGTTACAGCGATGCCGATAATGTTCAGCGTCGGCGCGATCTGGTCGTGCGTCAAGTCGGTATTAAACGACATCACGTACCGGTACAGCTCTCCGTCCCTCACCTTCACCAGTTCACCCACTCCCGTCGCCGAATACTTAAAAATCCCTTTGCTGCGGAGATAGGCATTGGTCTCCTTGGCAACAATGGTTCGCTGTATTGGCAGCGTTTTGAAGACACGGTATTCATTCACTTTCACGAGGAAGTGAGGCTTGATTTTTTCCATCGCTCCGACTTGCGCGACAAGCTCGTACGCGTATTTTGACGTATTCAGTTTCCAGACACGCCCCCCTTGAATTTCTATCCTGTCATTCTGCACGATCTGATGAAGAACATGCTTAAGCAGTTCTTCGCTGGAGTCGAATTTTCTGCTGTCAAAACTTTCAATTGTCTTATGTAATTGTCGTTGATTCATGATTCCTTTGTCAGGGTTTGATGATTTTGGCAATAAAATGTAACGACATAATCGCGAAGAAACAAGACAGAATGAGTTCCCGCCTTCCAGAAAAAAGGCCTGTATTTTAACCGCCAAGGCGCCAAGTGCGCCAAGAAAGCTTAAGTATGAAGTACAACAAAACCTTTGGCGTTCTTTGCGTCTTGGCGGTTAGAAAATTCAAGCTGCGTGTTGCATCGGTCTGGGCAACGGTCCGTTCTTGATTGCCCGCCGATTTTTCCATACCTTTTTGTCATGTCAACGCCGCTCATGAAGCAGTACTCAGAGGTCAAAGCGAAGTATCCCGGCACGATACTTCTCTTCCGGATGGGGGATTTTTTTGAAACGTTCGATGAAGACGCGAAGGTCACGTCGCGCGTTCTCGGCATCACGCTCACGCGGCGCGGCAACGGCGCTTCGGGCGAGACGCCCCTCGCCGGGTTTCCCCACCACGCGCTCGACACCTATTTGCCGAAACTGCTGAAAGCCGGGCTTCGCGTCGCGATTTGCGAACAGTTGGAAGACCCGAAGTTTGCCAAGGGAATCGTCAAGCGCGACGTGACCGAGGTCGTGTCGCCGGGGGTTTCGTATTCGGATAAGGTCCTCGATCAGAGGCAGAACAATTACCTTGCCGCTATCGCTCTTCCCTCTGCTGTGGCTACCGGCGATGACATCATCGGCTTTTCGTACGTGGATATTTCTACCGGTGAGTTTGCTGCGGCAGAAATTCCGTTCCGCGCTCTTGAACAGCAGATCAATTCCATTACACCCTCCGAAATCATTGTCCAGAAAAGAGATAAGGATGCCCTGCAGCAGCTTTTGAGGACATGCTACAGCGGACTGTATACCACGATCGACGATTGGGTCTTTCATTTCGATTACGGCTACGAAACCCTGGTCCGCCATTTTCGCACGCAATCGTTGAAAGGGTTCGGCCTCGATAAGATGTCGGTCGGCATAGCGGCGGCGGGCTCCGTCATGCATTATCTTAATGAGACGCAGAAGGCCAATCTCGCCCATATCCAGAAGATCGTTCCTCACGACATTTCAGACAGTATTGTTCTCGACGCGTCGACAAAACGGAACCTTGAAATCACCTCGTCGTTCGGCGGAACATCCGACGGCACCCTTTTTTCGGTGCTCGACCGATGCCTCACCCCCATGGGGGGCCGGCTTCTGAAGAAATGGATCTCCCATCCGTTGAAAAGCCTTGACCAGATCCGATGGAGGTCGGGCGGTGTTTCAGCGTTTGTCGAAAATGACTCAACACGGAAAAAGATATCCACCGAGCTCGCTGAGATCGGAGACCTTGAGCGCCTCATCGCAAAGATCGCGACGGGGAGAGCGACCCCGCGCGATATGGTCGCCGTGAAGCAGAACCTGCGGCGAATACCCGTCCTCAAAACCATTCTCAACGGAGTCGCCGCTGCTCCCTGTTCTGAAATTAACTCGGCACTCCAGCCGCTCGACAGTGTCGCCGACGCGATCGAGCGGGCAATCGTTGACGCCCCTCCGCCGAATTTTGCAGACGCCGGCGTTATCCGTCGCGGCTTCAACGCAGAGCTGGATGAACTGACAACGCTGGCGCACTCCGCAAAGGAGTGGGTCGCGAATATGCAGAAGAAGGAGCGCGAGAGAACGGGAATCTCGTCGCTCAAGATCGGCTTCAACAATGTGTTCGGCTATTATATCGAGATCACTCACACGCACAAGGACAAGATACCCGCCGATTACATCCGCAAGCAGACGATGACGAACGCCGAACGGTTCATCACGCCGGAACTTAAAGAGTATGAAGAAAAGATCCTTCATGCAGAGGAAAAGATCCTCGCTCTGGAGACGGCGCTCTTCAACGATCTGCGGATGCTCGTCGCGTCCCACGCCGGAATCATCCAGCAGAACGCCCTGCAGATCGCCGTCATCGACTGCCTCATATCGCTCGCGCAGGTCGCCGCAGCAAATCACTACGTTCTTCCGGAGGTCAACGACTCCACGCAGCTCTGCATCGAAGAGGGACGACATCCCGTCATCGAGATCCTGCTGCCTGCGGGAGAACAGTACGTTTCGAACTCCGTCTCGATCGACACGAACGAGAAACAGATTCTCATCATCACTGGTCCGAACATGAGCGGGAAATCCTCCTACCTGCGCCAGGTCGGATTGATCGTCCTGCTTGCGCAAATCGGAAGTTTTGTGCCCGCAAAGAAGGCCGTGATCGGCCTGGTGGACAATATTTTCACGCGCGTTGGCGCGAGCGACAACATTGCGTTGGGCGAGAGCACGTTCCTCGTTGAGATGCACGAAGCGGCGAACATCGTCAACCGGGCAACAGCGCGAAGCCTGATCCTTCTGGACGAAGTCGGCCGCGGCACCAGCACCTTCGACGGCATCAGCATCGCCTGGGCGCTCACGGAATACCTGCACGAACACATCGGCGCGCGAACACTGTTCGCTACTCATTACCATGAGCTGAACGAGCTGGCGGAGCTTTTTCCACGCATCAAAAATTACAAGGTGGATGTGCGGGAGTACGGCGACAAGGTCGTATTCCTTCATACCGTCACTCCCGGTACGGCCGACCATTCATACGGAATCCAAGTCGCAAAGATGGCAGGTTTGCCGGAGGAACTTACCGAACGGGCGAAACAGATCCTCAACAACCTTGAAGATACCCAGCTTCGTCCGCATGGCACAGAAGACGGAGAACCTCAGGGAGATGCCATCCATCTGCACGCCGGCGGCAGGAGAAAGATTGCCCGAAACGCAGAAGAGAAGATCCAGCTTACGATGTTCGAGATGAAGGATGACGAGCTGCGCGCGACGATTAGCAAGCTCGATATCGATTCGATGTCCCCGCTTGAAGCATTGAAACTGCTCGCTAAATTGAAATCGAATCTTTCAAAAGACGATTAAGACATTCCCGTCATTTCTATCATTCTCCGCGGATGAAACCGCGGAGCGGCAATGTGGCCGACTTTCAAATATGAAGCCCCGTAGGGGCAACATGTTAAAGGTCGATGGGCAAGAATCTTTCAAGAGGCTCCGTCAGGAGCGAAATCAGTCTAAGAGACATAAGGGATCCGAACTCGCGAGGATTGCCCCAGAGGGGCAACATGTTTGTAGAATCAACAAAAGCCATTTAATAAGCTCCGTCAGGAGCGAAATGTATTTAGGGGGATCTATGGCAAATACATATTCTCAAATCCATATCCAAGTTATTTTTGCCGTTCAAGGAAGACATAATATTTTGCGACCCGAGCACAAGGAAGAGCTCCACAGATTTATCAGTGGTATCATTAAAAACAAAAGCCAAATACTCTTGCGTATCAACAGTGTACCGGACCATGTTCATATCCTCTTGGGCCTCAAACCAGATATCGCTCTTTCCGATCTCGTCCGGGACATCAAGGCAAATTCCTCTCGATTCGTAAACTCGAAGGGTTGGGTGAAAGGAAGATTCAACTGGCAAGAAGGCTTTGGCGCTTTCTCATATTCCGACTCACAACTTGACCGAGTGATACGCTATATCGACGATCAGGAACGGCATCATCGGAAGACCTCTTTCAAGGATGAGTACATTTATTTCCTGGAAAAGTTTCGCGTGAACTTTGACCCCAACTATTTGTTTAATTGGATAGATGAAAAGACGACGATGGTTTCATCTCGCTCCTGACGGAGCTTGGACTATTTCAATGCGATGTTACAAACATATGGCTCCTACGGAGCCATGAGATGTAATGTATTAATCATGCTCTTTGATTATTTGTTCGTTTTCCTTTTTCCTCCCCGTTACGGCGAGGTCAATACCTTCTCATATGCCGCCCCTAGCGGGGCTTGATTGATATTGTTTGGCGCATTGCCACAAATATATCGCTCCTATCGGAGCTTTGATAAGTTTTGCAATTTCGGTATAGCTAACAGATTTTTAGTCCGGGAGGGACGAAATATTTGTAGTTTAAATAACCAGCATTCGATTGAAGCTCCGTAGGAGCGAAATAAGAATCATATTGCGTATTTTGTGTAATACTAGTCACATGAATTGAACAACAACTAAGGAGTACTTCGTGGACCTCAACGACATCAACCTGCTTTTCGAATTCAATTACTGGGCGAAGGGAAGAATGCTGGGTGCTGTCGACCCGCTTTCGGAAGACTTGCTCGCCAAGGACCTCAAAACAAGCTTTGGAACGCTTCACGGCACGCTCGTCCATATCTGCGCGGCGGAACATATCTGGCTGCAGCGGCTCATCGGCATGGCCAACCCGAAATTCCTCACGATCGCCGACATGCCGAAATACAGCGCCGTCAAATCAAAATGGGAAGAGGTAGAGAAAGGGATGCTTGGATACATTCATTCGCTCAACGAAGAGCAGCTTCAAGAAACATTCACCTTCTTGAACTTTAAGGGAGAACCGGTGAGCAATGTGCTGTGGCAGGCACTCCAGCACCTCGTCAACCACGGCACATACCATCGCGGACAGATCACCTCGATGATCCGGCAGCTTGGCGGAACGCCCGCTAACACAGACCTCATCGGATTCTACCGGCAGAAAAAATAGCCCTGATCAGCATAAAAAAATCCCGTCCAGCATCGCTCGACGGGATTTTTATGTACACGAGATGATTCCTTATTACGCCACGTCCGCTTTCTTTTCTTCTTCTTTTTTCGGTTCTTCCTTCTTCCGGTTCTTGTTCGCATCGGTGAACTTCAACTGTTCAGTCTTCTTGTTGAACTTTACCTTGATCTTGCTTCCGTCGCTGAATTTCCCTTTCAGAATCTCCTCCGACACCGGGTCTTCGACGTACTTCTGGAGCGCACGGCGGAGCGGACGCGCACCGAATGCAGGGTCGAATCCTTTTTCGGCAAGGAATTCTTTCGCCGGCTTGTTGAGTTCGATCGTGATATTCATCGAGCTCATCCGTTTGAACAGATCCTTCGTGGCGATGTCGATGATCTTCATGATGTGCGACTTTTCCAGAGAGTGGAAGACGATCGTGTCGTCGACGCGGTTGAGGAACTCTGGGTTGAACACCCGCTTCAACGCTTCCTCGATCACGTTCTTCATCGCTTTGTATTTATCCTGGATGGAATTGTCGCCGAAACCGAATCCGCCGCTTGACTTGATATCGCGGGCGCCGATGTTCGAGGTCATGATCAGGATCGTGTTCTTAAAATCGACACGGCGGCCGAGGCTGTCGGTCAGGATCCCGTCGTCGAGCACCTGGAGCAATATATTGAAAACGTCTGGATGCGCTTTTTCGATCTCGTCGAGAAGCACAACGGCGTACGGTTTGCGGCGGACCTTTTCCGTCAGTTGTCCACCTTCTTCGTAGCCGACATATCCGGGAGGCGCTCCGACAAGCCGGGACACGGAAAACTTCTCCATGTACTCGCTCATGTCGATTCGGATCAATGCATCCTCGGAATCGAATAAGTAACGGGCAAGCGCTTTCGCCATTTCGGTCTTGCCGACGCCGGTCGGGCCGAGAAAGATGAAGGAACCGATCGGGCGGCGCGGATCCTTCAATCCGGCACGGGTCCGGCGGATCGCTTTCGTCAGCTGCGTCAACGCTTCATCCTGGCCGATGATCTGCGTGCGAAGCACGGTATCCATCTTCAGAAGTTTCTGTGATTCGGATTCGGCGATCTTATTGACAGGAATTCCGGTCATCATCGCCACAACGTCGGAGACGCTCTCTTCGCCCACCTGGTAGACCGTGTCCTGCGCCTTCAATTCCCACTCGCGTTTGGCGATCTCGAGATCGCTCAATAATTTCTTTTCCAGATCGCGCAGCCGCGCTGCCTCTTCGAAGTTCTGATTTTTCACGACCTGGTTTTTCGACTGTTTGATCTTCTCGATCTCTTCTTCGAGATGGAGAATTTCCTTCGGGACGACGATGTTTGCAAGATGCACGCGGGCTCCCGCCTCGTCCATCACGTCGATCGCCTTATCGGGAAGGTTCCTGTCGGTAATGTAGCGGTCGCTCAGACGAACTGCGGAGATGATCGCTTCGTCGGAGTATCGCACTCCATGATGTTCTTCGTATTTATGTTTGATGTTCTTCAGAATCTGGATCGTTTCGTCAACGGTTGTAGGGTCGACCATGATCTTTTGGAATCTGCGGTCGAGCGCGCCGTCTTTTTCGATGTATTGACGGTATTCGTCCAGCGTTGTAGCGCCGATGCATTGCAGTTCTCCGCGCGAGAGGGCCGGCTTGAACATATTCGACGCGTCCAGCGAACCCGAGGCGCCACCCGCACCGACGATCGTGTGAAGTTCGTCGATGAACAAGATGACGTCCTTCGCTTTTTCAAGCTCGTTCATCACCGCTTTCATTCTCTCTTCGAACTGACCGCGGTACTTCGTACCGGCAACCAGTGCGGCAAGGTCGAGCGTGACAACTCGCTTGTCATGGAGAACGCGCGAAACTTTCTTCTGAACAATGCGATTCGCAAGTCCTTCGGCGATCGCGGTCTTACCGACACCAGGTTCTCCGATAAGCACGGGATTATTCTTCTTACGGCGGCTCAATACCTGCGCCACCCGTTCAATTTCTTTTTCGCGCCCCACAACGGGGTCGAGTTTGCCTTCGACGGCCAGTTTCGTTAAGTCACGGCCAAAATTATCGAGGACAGGCGTTTTCGACTTATCTTGTTTCTTCTCGGCAGCCTGGTGAGCCTGAGGCGGCGCCGACGGCTTGCCGCTGATGATATTGTCGAGCTCATTCCGCACGACGTCGTAGTGGACGTTGAACTGATGCATGATCTGCGCGGCGATATTGTCATCATCGCGCAGGAGTGAGAGGAGCAGGTGCTCCGTCCCGATCACGTCGGATTTATAGAGTTTTGCCTCGAGATAAGTGATTTTAAGGACCTTCTCAGCCTGTTTTGTCAGCGGAATATTTCCTATAGTCAGCGTACCGCCCGAAGTCCGCACGGTATCTTCGATGGCCTTTTTCAGCTTGTAGAGATCGCATCCGAGATTACGGAGAATTTTCACCGCAATGCCTTCTCCCTCTCGGATGATTCCAAGCAACAAATGTTCTGTTCCGATATAATCATGCCCGAGCCGGAGGGCTTCCTCTCGGCTTAATCGGATGACATCCTGTACCCGGTTGGAGAAATTTCCTTCCATTTACTTTCCTTCAAAATTAGTAAGTTGACACTTCCCCTGTTTAAACACACATTCCCGCAAAGAGGTTTCACGGGCAAATTCCTAGTGTTAATATAAATAAAAATAGAGGGGGTGTCAAGAAATCGAAATTGAGCCAAAAGAATCTGCGATTTCATTGCTAAAAGGCCGATTGTGTCTTGACTTTTTGGAATGTTTTGGATATATTTTTGGAGTTGAATGTAATATATCATTTCGCAATAATTGCAGTACAAGGGGAGATTATGCAAGTGGTGTATGAATTCAATGCTCTATTCCGCGATAGCTCAATGGTAGAGCATGCGGCTGTAGGTTCTGCGTGATGAAAGACTCCCGCACATATGCCGACAGGAGAAGGTATCTTATTTCCGCAGTCAGTAAGCGGCGAAAGCAACTTCGAGCGGAGGCAATTGCATGCAAAGGCGGTCGTTGTGAACTTTGCGGTTATGCAAGATGTGCAGAGGCCCTCGAATTCCATCATCTTGAACTAAATAAAAAAGACTTCGGTATCTCTTCAAAAGGATACACAAGAAGTTGGATCAAGGTGCAAGAGGAGTTAGACAAATGCGCAATGATATGCGCAAATTGTCATCGAGAAATTCACGCGGGTATTGCAGCCTTTCCGAGTAATCGGGATTGAATAATCGGGTGAATTCAGGGAAGCCTAATTTCTGCTTTTGCAGAAGATGGTAATCCTGAGCGAAGTTCCGTGAAGAGAAAGATCGTAGCGGAAAACGTGCAGAGACTAGAGGATGAGGATTCTCGCCAATAAGCCTCAGAAGCGCCCGACTCCCAGCAACAGTGGGATGATGAGATAGTCCAGGCCGGCGTGAAAACGTCGGATATACTGTAACCGCAGGGTTGTAGGTTCGAGCCCTACTCGCGGAGCCCAAAACAAAGCCTTGAACGTAAGTTCAGGGCTTTGTCTTTTTACGGATGGGTTTTCCCGGCAACGGGGGACTCGCGGAGCCAGGAGGCCGGACGTGCAAACTTTCTTCGCCATCCGGTTATTTTATTTCCATTCATTCTGCTTTCTATTCCTGAACGGTCACCAACGTCCGAAGCTGATCCATATCGCGCATCGGCGGCTGGCCAAAAAGTCTCCGGTACTCGCGGCTGAACTGAGACGGACTTTCATAGCCAACTTTGAATGCGACGCTCGCTACATCCGTCGTTTCGACGCTCAGCAACCGGCGCGCCTCCTGGAGCCTGACCTGTTTCTGATACTGCAAAGGACTCATGCTCGTCACCTGGCGAAAATGAAGATGAAACGACGACGGGCTCATGTTCGCCATGCGCGCTAAGCTGGTCACGCTCAACGGCTCTGCATAATCTCTACGAAGATGTTCGACAACTTTTCCAATCCTTTGAGTCTTGCTTCCGACGACCCCAAGTTGCCGCACCTTCATGCCGTAACGCGAGCTCATCAGATGATAGTGGATCTCCCGGACGATCGAAGGTGCAAGCACCCTCAAGTCGTTCTTGTTCTCCAACGTTTTCATGAGCCGCGCAAACGCGCCGGCAAGTTCCGCTGTCACCTTTTCCACAAAAAACCCTCCGCCGGGCTGCTCGTTCTGTACCTCGGCCGGAGAGGTCTCCTGCAATATATCATAGACAACCGAAGGCTCAAGCTCGAGGGTGAGGCCGACGTACGGCTGTTTGGCTGATGCCCTCACGATCTGGACAGTGGCCGGAATGTCGATGCAACTCACCAAATAATTTTCAGGATCGTAGCGGTATATTTTTTTCCCACTCCACACTCTCTTCTCCCCCTGAAGCACGAGGCAGATCACCGAAGCGTACATGCCGGGCGATGCCTCGGTCGTTTTCTCTCTCCTGATCACTTTGAGTTCCGGAAGCGGTGTCTCATGGATTCCCTCTCGGTCACAATACTTGAGCGCGTTGGCGAGAAGATTATTGATAATTTCGGTTTGAGATGATTTCATCGTTTTGTCTCCCTGTTGACTGTAAGATAAGCGGCGGTAGCACAAAACTCCACCCCTTAAGAGGATTAGGCAATAATTCGACAGCAATAGGATAGTTGCTTTGCAGGGTAATTTCTATATTGATTGCAGAGATTTTTAGGTTCAAGAGAACGAGATCCGATAAACAATACAAAGGAGCGATAATGCAAAAACGTAAATTGGGAAAGAGCGGATTGGAGGTTTCGGCCCTCGGGCTCGGCTGTATGGGCATGAGTTTTGCCTATGGTCCTGTTCCGGACAAGAAAGAGATGATTTCATTAATTCGTTCGGCCGTCGAAAAGGGAGTGACTTTTTTCGACACTGCTGAAGCATACGGTCCGTTCACAAACGAAGAACTTGTGGGAGAAGCGCTCGCTCCCTTCCGCCAAAAGGTTATGATCGCCACTAAGTTTGGTTTCAAGTACGGCCCCAAGGGAGAGCAGACCGGACAAGACAGCCGGCCGGAACACATCAAGCAGGTCGCCGAGGCGTCGCTGAAACGGCTCAGGATCGACGCCATCGACTTATTCTATCAACATCGCGTCGATACGAGCGTACCAATTGAAGATGTGGCGGGAACGGTGAAGGAATTGATCCGGGAAGGCAAGGTGAAACACTTCGGTCTGTCTGAGGCCGGGGTTAAAACGATTCGCAGAGCACATGCAATTCAACCTGTTACCGCGCTTCAGAGTGAGTATTCATTATGGTGGAGAAAACCTGAAGAGGAAGTAATTCCGACGCTTGAAGAGCTTGGGATCGGATTCGTTCCGTTCAGCCCGCTTGGGAAAGGATTCCTCACGGGAAAGATCGACGAGAAAACAACGTTCGACAAATCCGACTTCCGCAACATCGTCCCTCGTTTCACAGCGGAGAATCGAAAAGCGAATCAGGCCGTTGTCGATCTCCTTACGGCGATCGGAAACCGAAAGAAGTCAACTCCTGCGCAAATTGCACTCTCATGGCTCCTTGCCCAAAAGCCATGGATCGTTCCGATTCCTGGAACAACGAAACTGAATCGCTTGCAGGAAAACATTGGAGCCGCGAATATCGCGCTTACTTCCGAAGAACTGAGCGACATTAACGCGGCCCTCGAAACGATCAACGTCGCGGGCAACCGCTATCCGGAAGCATTGGAAAAAAGAACCGGACTTTAAAAGAAAGGATCGCCATGAATATTGTCGAAAACCAAAACGCCATCTTCCCGAAAGGTGATAAAGCATCTCCTGATTATTTCACCGGAACTGCATGGGTCAATATTTTGGTCCCGCAGGATGAGACCGGAAGTTATGCGATTGGCAATGTCGTTTTTGAACCTGGCTGCAGAAACAACTGGCACAAACATCCGGCAGGGCAAATCCTGCTTGTTACCGGCGGCAAGGGCTATTACCAGGAAAAAGGCAAGCCGGCGAGACTGCTGAAGAAAGGCGATATCGTTGTCATTCCATCCCACGTCGAACACTGGCATGGCGCTGCGCACGACAGCAGCTTCACCCATCTCGTTGTCACCAACAATTCTAAAAGCGGCGCCGTGGAATGGCTGTCACCCGTAACAGATGAGGAATATTACAGCTTTCAACCTAAACAACCTCCGTCAACAAAATGAATCTTACAAACGCTGCGATCAAAAACCACAAGGAATTGTTTCCTAACCACAAATCGACGCTCCAACGGACCGATCCGGAGCTGATCGAAATCTTCGACAACTTCGCATTTGATGAAATCATCAGCCACGGTGGGTTGGATATAAAGACAAGAATGATGATGATAATGGCATCCACTCTCGCAAGCCAGGCGCTAAGCGAGTACAAGGTGATGCTGGACGCCTCTCTCAATGTTGGAGTAACGCCAGTTGAAATCAAGGAAATTCTTTATCAGTCGGTGCCGTACGTAGGCATTGCAAAAGTTCTGGATTTCATTCATGCCGCAAATGATTTGTTGGAGAGGAGGGGAATACAACTGCCATTGGAGGGTCAATCCACAACCTCCCAAGAAACACGATACGAGAAGGGATTAGAATTACAGAAAAAGATCTTTGGCGAAATGATTGAGAAGATGTATAACGATTCGCCCAAAGATCAGCTCCACATTCAAAAATATCTCTCTGCAAATTGTTTTGGCGACTACTACACGAGAAAAGGATTGGACATCGGGACGAAAGAGCTTCTCACGTTCGTCATGCTCATATCGCTGGGAGGGGCCGAGCCTCAAGTGAAAGGGCATATTCAAGGCAATGTCAACGTTGGGAACGATAAAGCGAAACTGTTGAGCGTCATTACGCAGTTGCTGCCTTATATAGGATACCCAAGGACGTTGAATGCAATACGATGTCTCAATGAAGTAATTCCCGAGCAAATACAATCACAAGGAACAGTATAAAAGAGGTCCTTTTAAACAATGGCGTGGAAATGCCCCTCTTAGGCTTTGGCGTTTTTCAGATCAAGGATGCCGAAGAATGTGAACGATGTGTCGTTGACGCCATACAATCGGGCTATCGTTTGATAGATACAGCATCATCATATCTGAATGAAGAGGCGGTTGGAAAAGCGATCAGAAGAAGCGGCGTAGCAAGAGAAGATTTATTCATTACAACGAAACTGTTTATTCAGAAAGACGGATACGAAGGAGCTAAAAAAGCATTTGCCAATTCGATGAAGAGGCTGCAGCTGGATTATCTCGACCTGTATTTGATTCATCAACCGTACGGTGATGTGTATGGTGAACGGCGTGCAATGGAAGACCTGTACCGGGAAGGCAAGATCAGAGCAATAGGCGTTGCCAACTTCCAGCCTGACCGGATAATGGACTTAATCATTCATAACAAGGTGATTCCCGCAATAAATCAGGTCGAAACACATCCTTTTTGCCAGCAAATTGAAGCATGCAATTTTCTAAAAGAGAACAAGGTCCAGATTGAATCATGGGGCCCCTTTGCTGAAGGCAAGGATAATATTTTTCATAACGAATTATTGTTATCAATTGGCGCGAAATACAACAAGACGGTGGCACAAGTAATTCTGCGGTGGCTGACACAACGAGGAATAGTTGTTATCCCAAAATCAGTCCGGAAGGAGAGAATGATTGAAAACTTCGACGTATTCGATTTCGAGCTGCGCCGTGAGGATATGGATGCAATCGTCTCACTCGACACAAAGAAAAGCTTGTTCTTCGACCATCGCGATCCGGAAATGGTGAAGTGGCTGGGTAACAGAAAGCTAGACATCTAAATTTATTGCTGATCTTGGCTGGATGATTGAACTTTCGATAATCTTATCCTCATGAAATATTTAAAATGAAATGTGTCATTATTCTTGGTGCTAACGGTAACATCGCAAAACATGTCATTGATCTTTTAGTAATAAAAGATGACATCACTCTGACTCTGTTTCTGCGCAACAAAAGCAGACTTAAAAACAAGAATCTTTCAAAATGCCGCGTCGTCGAAGGCAACGTATTGGAACTTAAGCAGCTAAAAGATGCAATAACCGGGCAGGATATTGTTTACGCAAATCTGGCGGGCGACCTGGAGGCGATGGCAAAAAACATCGTGAAGGCAATGGGCGAAACGGGAGTGAAAAAACTCATCTTTATGAGTTCAATAGGCATCTATGATGTTCCATCAAAGCCGGTGCTAAGGCCATATCGAAAGGCCGCCGATGTGATAGAAACATCGGGCCTTGAGTATACTATTCTAAGACCAACATGGTTTACTGATATAGATGAAGTGGATTATGAAACAACCAGAAAGGGTGATCCGGAGAAAGGATCAGTAATTTCTCAAAAAAGCCTGGCAACATTGATTACGAATATCATCGAGTCCCCCGAAAATTACATCCGTGAAAACCTGGGAGTAAACAAACCAAATTCTTGATTGCCCTCTTGAGACACTCACCGTGCCATCCATCCGCCGTCGACAATGAGAACGTGACCATTCACATAGTCCGATGCAGGCGAGGCGAGAAAAACGGCCACTCCTTTCAAGTCTTCGGGTAGTCCCCATCTCCCTGCCGGAATCCGGTCGAGAATCGATTTGGCTCTGGCGGGATCTTCGCGCAGCGGCTTCGTATTATTCGTTGCCATGTACCCCGGTGCGATCGCATTGATCGTGATTCCGTGCTGAGCCCATTCATTGGCCAGGGCTTTCGTCACCTGAGCGACGGCGCCTTTACTTGCCGCATACGACGGAACGAAAATCCCACCCTGAAACGCGAGAAGCGACGAGACGTTGATGATCTTTCCGTACTTCCTCTTCATCATATCCCTCCCTGCCGCCTGGCAGAAGAAGAACACTGTTTTCGTATTGATGGCCATGACCTCGTCCCAGTCTTTTTCGGAAAAATCGATCGCCGGCGAGCGGCGGATAATTCCTGCATTGTTGATAAGGATATCGACTTTCCCAAACACGTCGAGAGTCTTCTGCATGATCTTTTCGATCGGGGCTATCGTCGATAGATCGGCGACAATATTGATTACTTTTCTTCCGGCGGCTTGAACTTGTTTGGCCGTTTCAGTACATCCGGTACGGTCAACGAGAACGATGTCTGCGCCAGCCTCCGCCAGACCAACCGCCATCCCGGCTCCAAGACCGGTGCTCCCTCCCGTCACTATCGCTGTTTTACCTGCAAGACTAAATCGGTTATCCACTTTTTCCTCGGTTTGTTAGACTATGAATTCCTCGGATCCGTCGGTTCTCACCTTAATTATAGAGGAGGGTAAATTAACTATCGTTGTATCCTCGCCGATCCCCCTTTTGCAAATGCACGCACCTGTTCGACGGTCGCCATCGTCGTGTCGCCGGGGAACGTCGTCAGTAACGCCCCATGCGCCCAGCCGAGCTTCACCGCTTCTTCCGGCGTTTCCCCGGTCAGCAATCCATAAAAGAATCCGCTCGCAAACCCATCTCCTCCGCCCACCCGGTCCAACACCTCCAACTCACACGTCGGCGCGGAATATGTCTTCCCGTCGAT